>OCQA01000346.1_pt1 | contig 53358 bp, 51 predicted proteins | sample 1538571 | NCBI WGS metagenome assembly OCQA01 (sample SAMN04571708, study PRJEB22368) | human gut metagenome | biome: human gut; material: stool | host: Homo sapiens | place: Luxembourg | collected 2012-09-28 | reverse complement strand
ATAAATGCGAGTGTGCTGGAATAGGCAGACAGGCACGTTTGAGGGGCGTGTGTTTCACGACGTACGGGTTCAAGTCCCGTCACTCGCACCATAGAAAAGACTTGATACCTTGCGTATCAAGTCTTTTCTATTTTATGCAAGCAAGCGATGACGGGACTTGAGGTAGCCTTGCGACCGCCGCCTGTGGCGGAAAAAGGGAGCAAAGCGCTGTCTGAAATAAGGAGCATAAGGAAGTGCATTCATGCACAACGCAAGGCGACTATATTTCAGACGGGGAGAGAGTAATCGTAAAACAAAAAGCAGATAAAAGAAATCTACTGTTTTTTAGGGAGAGCGTTGATGAAAGTATGACGATGAACAAGCCACATTGGCGAGGTTGTAAGTTTGACATATAGCAATCACCGTCACTCGCAAGTTACCGTTATATCAATTTGTATTAGTGAATAATGACGGGACTTGTTTTTTTACCACATAATTTTTTTGTAGTCAGTAAGGGCGTTTATATGACGCCCACAGGTAAAGTAACATATCTACAGCACCATACCTTGACAAGCAAAATCCGTTGTGATAATATCGTTTTGGCAACGGGAGTACGTTAAACATATTTAATTTGGAGATATGAATTTATGAAAAAAGCAGTTTTATTTGACCTTGACGGCACATTGTGGCACACTTGTGATGTGATTTTGCCTGTGTGGAATGATATACTTAAAAAACATAAAGAAACAACAAAGCAAATTACACTTGAAGAAATGAACAGCTATATGGGAAAGACGGTTGAACAGATTGCGTCAATAATGTTGCCCGAACTTACGCTTGAAAATTCGGTTGCAATTGTAAAGGAGTGTTGCGCTGAACAGATTCCGTCACTTCGTAAAACGGGCGGTCATTTGTATGATAATCTTGAAAGTACGCTAAAAATTCTTTCAAAGAATTATTTTCTCGGCATAATCAGCAATTGTCAATGCGGATATATAGAGGCATTTTTGTTTGCTCATAAGCTTGAAAAATATTTCTCCGATTTTGAAATGTCGGGCAGAACAAATCTGACAAAGGGGGAGAATATAAAGCTTGTTATGGAGCGTAACGGCATTAATAATGCTTTGTATCTCGGCGATACAATCGGTGATCAGCTTGCCGCAAAAGATGCAGAAATACCGTTCGTGTTTGCATCATACGGATTCGGCACAACAGAAAATCCCGAATATACAATCAGTTCGTTCAATGAATTGCCAAAAGTTGCAGAAAAAATTCTCGGCTGATTGCCAGAAAATAGGATGATGTCGGGATACAGCCTATCCCGATGTCATTTTTGTAAAAGCATAAAGTTTCAGTTTTTATACGTTTTTTGCAGATAGAGAAAAAATTATGTAAGAAAATTGAAAAAACTTTCAAATATGTGTTGACAAGTTGAATACCTTATGATATAATCTTGATTGTTGAGTTGAGAAACCGACAAAAATCTAATAAATGCGAGTGTGCTGGAATAGGCAGACAGGCACGTTTGAGGGGCGTGTGTTTCACGACGTACGGGTTCAAGTCCCGTCACTCGCACCATAGAAAAGACTTGATACCTTGCGTATCAAGTCTTTTCTATTTTATGCAAGCAAGCGATGACGGGACTTGAGGTAGCCTTGCGACCGCCGCCTGTGGCGGAAAAAGGGAGCAAAGCGCTGTCTGAAATAAGGAGCATAAGGAAGTGCATTCATGCACAACGCAAGGCGACTATATTTCAGACGGGGAGAGAGTAATCGTAAAACAAAAAGCAGATAAAAGAAATCTACTGTTTTTTAGGGAGAGCGTTGATGAAAGTATGACGATGAACAAGCCACATTGGCGAGGTTGTAAGTTTGACATATAGCAATCACCGTCACTCGCAAGTTACCGTTATATCAATTTGTATTAGTGAATATGACGGGGAGAGAGTAACCGTAAAAATAAAAGTGGATAGAAGAAAACAACTGCTTTTAGGGAGAGCGTTGATGAAAGTATGACGATGAACAAGCCGCATTGGCGAGGACGGAAGTATGACATATAGCAATTTTTCTATTTCAACGGATAAAACCGTTGAAACACTTGTCGGACACAGACAAACACGGCTCAATGTTTAGGTAACCCGAAAAAATAAAAATACGGAACAGATTTCTGTTCCGTAAAAATTATTTAAAGAATATCCAACCTTCAACCTTGTCGCCGTCAACCATAAAAGCTTTTTCTGCAATTTCCGCAAGCGGCGAATCACTGTAACTGTCCGAATAAAAATTGTCAATTTTTCCGTCAGGAAAAGCCTCATAAAATCGTTTTACCTTTTCCTTGCCGTGACAGTTTACACCCGAATATTTTCCGCTGTGCATATCTACCTTTGACGCCATAAGGTTTTTTATTTTGAGCCTTTTGCAAACGGGTTTCAGCAAAAATTCGGGTGACGCCGAAATAATTACATCATCATCTTTCTTTTGTTCAAGATAAAACGGTTTTATATTTCCTATGTATTCCTTCCAGAAATCATTTACATCCTTTTCAGTATCGCAATAGGTAAGAAATCTGTACATTTTTTCTTTAAAATCAGTTTTTGTACCTTTTTTGAATACATAGAATTTTAAAAATGCTCCCAAAAGCGATGGGGCAAGAGTGAGTATTTTTTTATGCCTTTTAAGGCAGAATAAATAGAAGTCGGCTGTTGAGTCCCCGTAGTAAATCGTTTTGTCAAAATCGTAAACATTCATAATATGCAAATTCCTTTTTAGTTTTGCAAATAATTTTTGACATTCAATTCTTAACAGAAGAGAACATCTGCACTATGATTATAATATGAGAAGAAAATTTTTGCAACATTTCCCGTTAATTAGCTCATTTTGGCTGATTATCCAAAGAATATACCGTTATTCTGTTGCTTTTAACTCTGTTTTGTTGTACAATATACTATGTATTATTGTATAAAGGAGAAAATCCGTGTTTGGTTATTTGCAGATTCAAAAGAGCGAACTGCTTGTTCGTGAATCCGAGGCTTATAAGGCTGTGTACTGCGGCCTTTGCAGGCAAATGGGTAAGGATTACTCCGTGTTTACAAGATTTACGCTAAGCTATGACTGCACATTTTATGCAATGCTTTTAATGTCGCTTAACCGTTCATGCAAAGGCTTTAAAGACGGCAGATGCACCTGTAATCCTCTTAAAAAATGCAAGTTTGCAACAGATTCGGGTGACGCATACAGAAAGGCTGCCGCATTTTCAATGATATCGGTTTATTATAAAATCATTGATGATATTCAGGACAGCGGATTTTTTAAAAAGCTTTTGTGCAGAATCATAAAGCCTTTCTTTTCTCATCAGAGGAAGAAGGCGGCAGATAAGTATCCCGATATGGACAAAGCGGTTTCTAATATGATGAAAATGCAGTATGATGCAGAACATTCGGAAAAGCCGTCTGTAGATATGTCGGCTCATCCAACGGCATTAATGCTCGCTGCTGTATTGTCGGCTGAGGCTCATGATGAAATTCAAAAAAGAGTTCTCTATGAATTCGGCTATCATATCGGCAGGTGGATTTATCTTGTCGATGCCGCAGATGATATAGAAAAAGATATCAAATCAAACGGATTTAATCCGTTTGTAAACAAGAAAACAGGTGAGGTAAAATCATCGGATTTTATAAAAGCGGTGCTGAATCAGTCACTTGCAAGGGCATATGATGCCTACAATCTTTTGAACTTTACCGATTTTAAGGGAATTTTAGATAATATGATGCTTTTGGGGTTCCCTGCATCACAAAACAGAGTAACAAGCAAACTTGATACGGAGGTCAATAATGAATAATCCTTATGAGGTTCTCGGTGTGTCTGAAACAGCTACCGATGAAGAAGTAAAAGCAGCGTACAGAAACCTTGCTAAAAAATATCATCCCGATAACTACACCGACAGTCCTCTTGCGGATGTTGCGGAGCAGAAAATGAAGGAGATTAATGAGGCATACGATATGATTAATCAGATGCGTCAGAAGGGTAAGGGTACAGGCTCAACAGGCAGTTCGTCATATAACGCAAATTCTTCAAGCTCACAGTTCTACAATGTAAGAATTTACATTCAGAGAGGACTTCTTGATCAGGCCGATCAGATTCTTGAAAACACAGCACAGTCGATGAGAACCGCCGAATGGCATTATCTCAAGGGCATGATTGCATACCGCAGAGGTTGGTCTGAACAGGCTTTTTCATATTTCACAACTGCGTGCAATATGGACCCCAACAACACGGAATACCGAGCCGCTCTTAACAATATGCAGAGCCAGAGAGCATACAACTACGGCGGTTATACTCAAACAAATCCTAACGCAACAGGTTCATCCTTCTGCGATATTTGTGCAGGAATGATGTGTGCAAACTGCTTGTGTGATTGTTGCAGAATGGGATGTTAATATGAGGAAAAACGGTATCAAAAAGGGGACAATGCGTATTGCAGTTTGCGGAATTATTGCGGCGCTCTCACTCGTTTTTATGATGATGACATCTCTTGTTCCAATCGGAACATACGCTTTGCCCTGTCTTGCAGGAATTCTCATTTCCTGCATAGTTGTTGAATACGGTTATGGATGGGCAATCGGTGTGTTTTGTGTAACTGCCGTGCTTTCAACGCTCCTTGCCGGCGATAAAGAGGCTGTTATATATTTCATTGCACTTTTCGGCTATTATCCGATTTTAAAGGGCGCTTTTGAATTTAAAATCAAAAACAGGGCAGTTCAATACATACTCAAGTTTGCGGTATTTAATGTTGCCGCCATCGGTTCGTTCTTTGTCGCAACATGGCTGTTGTCAATTCCGACAGATGAATTTACCGTTTTCGGTTTTTATGTTCCGTGGGCATTTTTGATTGCCGGAAATATTTTCTTTTTGCTCTATGATTATGCAATTACCGTCTTTGTTATGCAGTATGTTCGCAGATTAAGAGGGAAAATATTCGGTAATTTTCACAAGTAATTATAATTCAAAGAAGTTTTGAGAAGGTGTACTTAAATGAAAAAGCAAAAATTGTTTGTCCGCATAGTCTGCATTGCCCTTGTGGTTCTTATGGCAGTATCGGTAGGTGCTGTTGCAATAACTGCATTTTCGGCTAATGCGGCTCAATCAACCGAGGAGGTTTCCGCAAGCGTATCAGCAGGCGCATCAGGCTATATAAATGCATCGTATGTAAATCTGAGAAGCGGTGCAGGCACGAATTATTCGGTTATAACCTGTATGGCAAAGAACACAAAATTTACTTTTGTTGACGGAAAGCTCTATAACTCAAAGTGGTACAAAATCAAGCTTAAATCAAATTCAAAGACAGGCTATGTTACAAAGGAATATGTTGCCGTAAGTTCTTCGACAACGGCATCAAGCGTAACAGGTTATGTTTCTGACGATTATGTAAATCTCAGAAGCGGAGCAGGCACAAATTATTCTGTTGTTGATTGCCTGAGAAAGAATACTAAGCTTACTTTTGTAAGCACTTCACTCTACAACTCCGCCTGGTATAAGGTTAAGGTTACTTCAACTGCTAAAACAGGTTACATAAAAAAAGACTATGTAAAAATGAACAGATCAACCCAACCTGCAACAAAGGCAACACAACCTACAACAAAGGCAACACAACCCGCAACTCGGCCGACTGCATCAGTGTCAACCGTAAGCGGTTATATAACAGACGATTATGTAAATCTCAGAAGCGGTGCCGGTACAAGATATTCTGTCGTTGATTGTATGAGAGTAAATACAAAGGTTACTTTTGTAAGCACAAAGCTTTATAACAATGATTGGTATAATATTAAGCTTACATCAAATTCAAAAACAGGCTATGTAAAGAAAGACTATGTTAAGATGAACAGTCAGACACAGCCTACAACAACTCGGCCTACAACCACAAAACCGTCAACAGGTTCATCTGTTAAACTTTCCGTATCAAGCAAATCAATTTTCACAGGCAACAGATTTGCAATTACTGCAACAGCGTCGGGAAGTGTTTCATGGTCAAGCTCAAATACAGGCGTTGCAACCGTTGACTCTCGTGGTATTGTAACAGCCAAGAAAGCAGGCTCTGCAACAATTACTGCGAAAAGCGGTTCGCATTCTGCAACCTGCAAAATTACCGTAAAATCCGGCTCATCGGTAAATATATCCAACAGCAATGTAAATCTTCCGTGGCAGAAGTCAATGCTTTTGAAATCAAGAACAAGCGGTGTCACATGGTCAAGTTCAAATACGAAAATCGCAACAGTTAAGAACGGTGTAGTTGACACGGTAGGCAAGGGCTATGTAACAATCACTGCCTCAACATCATACGGTGCGGCAACCTGTCTTATCCATGTTATGCCGAGGGAAAGCGTGCGTTTCTGCTATGCGTCACCAAACTCCGCTCCGCTTAATTCAAATGTAAGCTTTAAGGCTATTACCGACACAGGCAGGGTAGGCGTGTATTTTGTAGTTACAAACGGCTCAACCTCTTATAAGGTAACCGCAACAAGCAAGGTTAAAGACGGTAACTCCTATATCTGGACAGGTACACAAAAGCTTTCAAAATCAGGAAAATGGTCTGTTAAGGCATATTCTAAATTTAAAACCGAATCAAAGTATTACACCACGGCAGGCGGCGGTGAGGGCGAGGTGTTTGTAACCTCAACAACCAATAAAACCACCACAGCCTGTGCTGAGCGCAGAGCGAGTGATGAGGTAATCAAGCTTATTGCAAACTATGAGGGATTTCTCTCAAAAGTCACAGCAGACAGCATTACAACCGATCCTACACTCGGTTACGGCAAGGTTGTAATTTCAGGCGAACAGTTCTACAACAACATAACTTCAAATCAGGCATATGCTTATCTTTGCCAGACCGTGAACAAGGGCGGATATACCACCACAACAAATTCCTACCTTGTAAACAACGGCATAAAGTTCAATCAGCGACAGTTTGACGCACTTGTGTGCTTTGCATACAATGTAGGCAGCGGTGTGTTCTACAATGATTCCGAACTCCAGTCTGTTCTCTTGAACACAGGTTCAAGCGGTACTATCAAAGCAGGTGCTTCGGGTACGGTTACAGGTTCAGATGTAAACCTCAGAAGAGGTGCAGGAACTAACTACTCCGTTGTTACCCGTATGAACTACGGAACAAAACTTAAATTTGTTGATGGCAAGCGTTATAACACAAACTGGTATAAAGTTAAGCTTTCAAACGGCACAACAGGATATATCCACAAGGACTATGTTTCTGCTTCGGGCGGTTCAAGAGATTTGAATAATGTCAATAAGCAGAACCTTATTGATGCACTTTTGCAGTATCACCATGCGGCAGGTTCTTGCTATTGGGGACTTTTGTACAGAAGAGTTGACGAGGCGGAAATCTTCCTCTACGGCGATTATGACCGTGACGGTCAGCACAATTATCACAACTTCCATTTCTCATGTTACTCAAACCCGAGTTTCGGTATCTGATATTAATTTTTGCAAAGAAGGTCTTAAAATGAAAAAAATAGGTTTCATAGGCGCAGGCAATATGGCAACAGCCATTATAAAAGGTCTTATGGCGCAAAACGACGGCAAGGCTGATTTTATCAATGTTTTTGATGTAAGCGAAGAAAAGTGTGCCGCTATGAAAAATATGGGTGCAAATGTAATGACATCTGCCGATGAAATTGCAAAGAACAGCTCAATTGTTGTTCTTGCAGTCAAGCCGCAGAATTATCCCGAAGTTCTTGAGTCCCTCAAAAACAGCATTACAACAGCCAAAACCGTAGTATCAATTGCCGCAGGCATATCTATTGCATATGTAAGAAAAGGTCTTGAGTGTGACTGCCCTGTTGTAAGGGTTATGCCTAATACGCCTCTCTTGCTCAAAAAGGGTGCAACAGCCCTTTGTCCGTCTGAGAATATCAGCGATGATGACAAAACAATCGTTTACAATATGTTTGCAGGCAGCGGTGTTTGTGAATATATTGACGAAAGCCATATGAATGAAATAATTGCGGTAAACGGCAGCAGCCCTGCTTATATTTATCTTTTTGCAAAGGCTATGGCTGATTACGCAAAGAATTGCGGAATCGACTATGACAAGGCCATGAACCTTGTCTGTGCAACTCTTGAGGGTTCGGCAGCAATGCTCCGTGACAGCGGTGAGCCTGTTGAAACACTCATAGACCGGGTTTGCTCAAAGGGAGGCACAACAATTGCCGCTATGGATAAGCTTAAAGAACACGGTTTCTATGAGGCTGTTCTTGACGGCATGGACGCTTGTACAAAGAGGGCAGAGGAGCTTGGCAAATAATTTTGCCTTAACATAAAATGAATACATTCCTCATATATTTTAACGGACAACCAATGAGAGGAATGTATTTTATGAAAAGCATTGTATTTTCTTTTAAAAAGCGTTATCTTTTTCGCAGATCAAAGGGAATTTCACCGTCTGATGTCAGATTTTTTATAAGGCGATATTCCGTGGTGCTTATCTTTGTTTCGGCTTTTCTTATCGGACTTGTTTTCGGTTCAATTTATGCGTCAAAAGCCGATAAGCAAATGCTTGATTCCCTTGATTTTCTGTTTACTACAAATCTTGATGCGAGGCTCGGTCAGAATGCCGTCAGCACATTTTGTGCCTGCTTTGCATCTGATTTTATATTTCTCACGGTTGTATTCCTCTTGGGACTTGCACCGTGGGGAATACCGTTTTTGCCGTTTGTTTCAGCATTTAAAGGCTTTGGAACAGGACTTACTGCGGCATATCTTATTATTACATATTCACTTAAAGGAGCAGGTTTTTATCTGCTCGTTGTGTTGCCGGGAACATTTTTGTTCTGTCTGGCACTCGTAAAGCTGTCGGCATATGCTTTTGAAATTTCAAAACAGATGTTTTTCAGCTTAATCGGTCATTCTCATCAAACAAATTCTTTGAAAAATGAGGTGATTGATTTTTGTTCCCGATCTGTTTCGGCACTCATAATGACCTTTTGTTCAACCTTGCTGGACACGGCTTTGTGGTGCTTGTTTTCGGGAGCGTTCAATTTCTAATTTTGGAGGGCGCTATGGCATCGGAAAAGAACGCTGTAGCATTGACAGGGTTTTTCTCGTCATTGTTTCACAATTTACCACGACTTTTGCTAACGAATGTGCTTTTTGCATTGCCGTTTGCCGTAATATTCGGAATTTTCTTTTTGATTAATACCATTACGGGTCTTAATTCAATGTTTATATATTTTCTTACGATAATTCCGCTTTTTCCGTTTTATGCCGGCGTAACTCAGGTTACTTCTCATATGGTAAGGGGAGAGGAAAATGTTGATGTTTTCTCAAATTTCATAGGCGGAATAAAGGAAAATCTGCTTAGATTCCTCATACACGGCGTTGTGATGTATGCCGCTGTTTTTATCAGCTACTACTCAATTGTGCTTTATCTCGGACTCGGTTCAAAGAACGGAATGTTTTATGTTCCGCTTGTTATTTGTATTTTAATTGCAATTTTCTTTCTGTTTATGTTCTTCTATGTTCCGCCTATGACGGTTACTTTTGATATCAAGATGAAGGATATTTACAAAAACAGCGCACTTATGACAGTCGGTGAGCTTAAACACAATCTGTTTGCAGTTTTCGGAATTTTTATTTTATTCCTCGTTTGTGCAACAGTGCTTATGTGCAGTTTTACTCCGGTACTGCTCATCATTTTCACAATTGTTCTTGCATTGTTCATTGTTCCGTCAATTTTATCTTTTATAATCAATTCTGCAGTTTATAAGAATATGTATTCAATGATTGTTGACAAGGATTCAAAGAGCAAAACAATTGATAAGAAAATGGAGAACAGACGCAAAGGTCAGTTCCGTGATGATGAAGAGCCTGTCGTAGAAGATTATTCGGATCTTGAAATTGATGAATCGGCTGACGGTGATGAATTTATTTTCTATAACGGAAAAATGATGAAAAGAAGTTATCTTTTAAAGCTTAAAAAAGAGGCTGAAGAAAGGAAGAACGCAAAATGAGCGGTAAACACGCAGTTAAAAGTTCAAAAAAATCATTGATAATAATTATTTGTGTTGTTGTACTTGTTGCAGTAATTGCAGGTGCGGTTATCCTGTTTATGAATCTTTCGGGTAAAAATAATAATTCGGCAACAACAGTACCGACTGTGGCTGCTTCAACAACCATCGGTAATACAAACTTAACACAGAATGTTTCCGACTCTGTATCCGAAACCACACAGCCTGCAACCAAATCGGGTGAAGCTTCACAAGAGCCGACAGAACAGGGATACACAGCCGAAACATCTTCAAATGACAGTGAAATTGTTGTTCCGACAATCAGCGGAGAGAAGCAAAAGCCAAAATTCAGTGCAACTCTTATTCCGTACTATGCAAAAGATGAAAATTCTTCTGAAGAATATTCTTTGAGAGATCTTTTCGGCTCTGCTTATTCAGGCGGCGGATTTACTTTTAATGAGGACGGAACATTCATTGACGGAATCACAAGTGCCTCGGCAAATTCAGGTGCGTACATAGTTGAGGGCGACTCCGTTGTAATAACATATTCCAATGATAAAAATGTTATTGCTGCCGTAACCGAATGGAACGGTGATGTTCCTGCTGAAATTACCGTAAACTACGGCGGAATTATTGTATCTTTTAAGTAAAATATCGGTGATTAAATGAGTAAAAAATCTGTTAAAAAGCCTGACTATGCAAAATTTGAGGCTAACAGGGCTGTAAAAAAGAAGAATAAGAAAAAGAAAACAACAGCAATCGTTTCATCGGTTATTGCTGCCTGCGTATTTATTATTGCGGCAATCGTTGCCGTTAATGTGCTTTCACCGTCAGTAACCGCCGAGCTTACCTCATCTGCATGGATTCCCGAAGGTGCAAAGAATGCGAGCGGTGATGAGGTTGAAATGAGTGAGGTTTACAACACAAATTACAGCGCTTATCAGGGTTCTATGTCATTTTCCGATGACGGCACTTTTACTTTATGGCTTTCGCCGGGAAGTCCGGATGACGGAACTCACAGCGGAAAATATACCGTGTCAGCTTCGGACAAAGTCAATTTGTCATTTGATGACGGAACAAATACTTCCGCCGCACTCACACAAAAGAACGGTAAAATTTCGGCTGTTGTGCTTAAATATAACGACTATGAAATCACATTTGTAAAACAGTGAATACTTAAAAAACAAAAGATATACGGTAAAATTTTCTGCCGTATATCTTTTTTATTTTTCTATATTCCGTCAAACAGACTTAGCTGTTCGGTTTTGCTTTCAAACTTATGCAAATACGAAAACACATTTTCAACTCCGAACATAATTCCGTGATTTCTGCAAACTTCTGAAATCCTGTTCATCAGAACATTATTGTTACCGCTCGTAAGCTGATATGAATTTCCGTATGTATAAATGTATAGTTCTTTCATATTCGGAAAGTGTTTGTCAAGCCGGCTGTAAAAATATTCTCTGTCACCGTCACGCAGAGTAAGGCCTATGCCAAAGCATATTATTCCACGAACCTTTGCGTCAATGCAATACTTTAAAAGTCCGTCGATATTTTCTTTTGTATCATTTATAAACGGTAAAAACGGAGAAAGCCACACAACACTCGGAATACCGTTTTCATGAAATGCCTTGAGCGTTTCAAATCTTTCTTTAGTAACGGAAACATTCGGTTCAATTATTCTGCAAAGGCTTTCGTCTGCCGTTGTAAGCGTCATCTGTAACACAGCCTTGCTTTTATCGTTTATTTTCGTAAACAGGTCAATATCTCTCATAACAGATGCCGATTTTGTCTGTACAGTTACACCAAATCCGTAGCGGTTGATTATTTCAAGACATCTTCGTGTCAGTTTCAGTTCTTTTTCAAGGGGAATGTACGGATCGCTCATCGCACCCGTACCAATCATACATTTTCTGCGTTTCCTTTTTAAAGCGTTTTCAAGCAATTCCGGGGCATTTTCTTTCACCTCAATATCTTCAAATCGGTGATTCATCTGATAGCATTTACTGCGTGCGTCACAATAAATGCATCCGTGTTGACATCCTCTGTAAATGTTCATGCCGTTTGCGGCAGATAAAATTCCCTTTGCTTTGACCTTATGCATATAATCCTCCGCTTATTGTTTGGCATCGACAAACCACCTGTTTTCCTCCAAAAACAGATATCGTTCTTTGCCGAGGATATGGCAGGTGTAGCGTATTCCCGCACCGCCTGCTTTGAGAGACGCCGCATACCGCACATCGGAAATTTTGTCAATGCGGTATCTCCTTCCGTCATCCCACACAATATATTCGGGGATAAGATCTCCGTCACAATCAAATGTGGCAGTAACTTTAACATACTTTTTCATAGCTTGTTACCTCCATTAAAATCAGAGAAACATCTTTAATTTTTCGCCTAAGATGCATCGTTATCATAAATATCCGACAGGATGAATTGTATGATCCTCCTTTGGGTTAAAATCCGAAAGCTCCTTGTCATCGAGCAAAACGGCAGGGCGAACAGCATAATTGCCGAATCGCTTTTTTAATCTGTCAAGTGTTTTGTCAAGCTGTTCGTTCTGAATAAGTCGCTTTTCATCACGCAAAAGGCTCATCTGATGCGGCTGATCATCGTGAATAAAATCCGTAACGCTTACCCCGATACTTCTCAGCGGCTTTTCCATTTTATAGCTTTTTTTGAAAAGCTCAATAGCCGTATTTGTTATATCCTTTGTAAGATTTGTGTGGATTTCCGTTGTGTGCTGTCGGTTAAATGACATCAGCTCGTTGTCACGAATCGTAATGCAAACCGTTTTTGCCATAAATCCCTGTTCACGCATTCTTCTGCAAACGCTGTCACACAAAACGAATATAACCTGTTTTACATCGTTAAAGGTTACCATATCTTTCGGAGTTGTGGTTGAGTTACCGATTGACTTTACCTCGCTGTTTTCGTTCATATGGGCAACAGGGGAAGAGTCGTATCCGTTTGCAAAGCCGTAAATTAGGTCGCCCCATTTTCCAAGATATGACCGCAACAGTGTAACATCTGCGGTTGCGATATCTCCAATCGTATAAATGCCGATAGATTCAAGCTTTCTGCCCGTTGCTCTGCCAACATACAAAAGGTCTTTTGCAGGACAGTTCCACACAATATCTCTGTAATTTTTCCGTGTGATTTCCGTTATAGCGTCAGGCTTTTTATAGTCACTTCCGAATTTGGCAAAAATTTTATTAAAGCTGACTCCGATGCTTACGGTTATTCCGAGTTCCTGCTTTATACGGCGATTAATTTCGAGTGCAATCTCTTTGCCGTTCATATTCTTATTGTCGGTAACATCAAGCCATGCCTCGTCAAGTCCGAACGGCTCGATTTTGTCGGTGTATTCGCTGTAAATTCTCCTCGCCATTTTTGAAAATCGCTTGTACAAATCAAAGTGGGGAGGAACGGTTATGAGGTCGGGACATTTCTGTTTTGCCTGCCAGATTGCCTCGCCTGTTTTTATATTATACTTCTTCGCAATCTCATTTTTAGCAAGAATAATTCCGTGCCGATTTTCCGCATCACCGCTCACGGCAACAGGTTTGTTCCTGATTTCGGGATGATGCAAACACTCAACGCTCGCATAAAATCCGTTGCAGTCGCTGTGAAGAATAACCCTGTCCTTTTTATATTTGCTTTTGTCAACGGCACAATTAATATTCACAACGCATCACCTCGAACATTTGTTTTTACTTAATTATAGAACAAGTGTTCTATAAAGTCAAGCGTAATTTTGTCGCTTGCGGCAAAAGAATTGGTGTACAATTTTGTTTGACTAAATAAAATTTTTAATGTTCAAAAATTTATTCTTGTAATTATTGACAAATATTGTTGAAAGTGATATTATTAGAATCAAATAAGATATAGCTGTCTTAAATAATGCAATAAATTTACAACGAATTTATTGTATGGTCGTGAGTTTACTTTTTCGCTTTTTTGAAAGGAGATTATTATGAGTATTAAAAAAAGATTAAGCGCTTTGCTGATTGCAGTTGTGTTAATTTCAAGTATAACAATTCTGCCGGTTTCCGCTGTTTCGGACGATGAAATTGATGTCAGTGAGTGCGAAAATTATGCACAACATATCATCAATGATCTTATGTCGACCGGTTGTAAAAGACCTTATGCAGGAAATTATTATAATAAATCCGGTGATTTAGCAGATGAACTTCTTGATGTAGCGTACAAGTACGAAAAGGGAGAAGTAACCGCCGTTGAATTGCAAAACAAGTATGACGAAACAAAAGAATTTTATGAAAATCCATGGATAAGTCCTTGTTATGCTGAACAAACCTGTTATGTTGCAGTACACGAGCAAAACTATAATAATTGGTACACTGACGAACAGTGGAATACATTTATCGAAAAGCGAGATAATCTCCTTCAGGCATTAAGGGTTATTGATTCTGATTTAGAACCTGCCAAATGGGGTAGTGTATATGATTATGATTATACAGTTAAACAACAGAAGTATATAAGTAAGTGCTTCTATGAGCTGTTGTACATCTACAATGAAATGACTTGTAAAGATATTATTCAGGGTGATGTAAACAGAGACGGTGTTGTCAGCGTATCGGATGCTACATTAATTCAAAAATATATAGTTGGTGAGGTAAACTTTACCGGTGCACAAGAATTAAGGGCAAAGGTAAATGTGGATTCGTATTCGGTAAGTGTTAAAGATGCTACTCTTATACAAAAATATATTGTTGATCCGAGTATATATTTTTATTCCCGTGGAATCGTAAAAAATGAAAGCGATTTTGCAACATCTTTGGATAACTGGGAGATTTGTTCTCAGTGGTAATTAAAGTTATATCAAAAAAGACTTCGTACTCTGTTGCGAAGTCTTTTTCTGTTTTAACATAACATTACGATTGATTACAGCTGTGTAACTGTCATTTACAAAAACGAGATATTGTGGTAGAATTTACAATGTTGAATTATGTAAAACTGTCGGATATTACAGATGTTTGTCCGAAAGCTATTTTGTATCGGAGGTTTTATTGATGGAAGCTTACAAAAAGGAATTCATTGAATTTATGGTTGATTGTCAGGTTCTCAAATTTGGCGATTTTGTTACAAAGAGCGGAAGAAAAACTCCTTTCTTCGTAAACACAGGTTTCTACAGAACAGGCGCTCAGCTCCGCCGTCTCGGTCAGTATTATGCAGAGGCTGTCAACAACAAGTTCGGTCTTGATTTTGATGTTCTTTTCGGACCTGCATACAAGGGCATTCCGCTTTCTGTTGCCGCAACTATCGCAATCAGTGAAAAATACGGTCAGGATATCCGTTATTGCTCAAACAGAAAAGAAGTTAAGGATCACGGCGACAAGGGCATTCTTCTCGGCAGTCCTATCAATGACGGTGACAGGGTTGTTATCATCGAAGATGTTACAACAGCAGGCACTTCAATTGAAGAAACTCTCCCGATTATCAAGGCTCAGGGCGATGTAAACCCAATCGGTCTTGTTGTTTCCGTTGACCGTATGGAGCGTGGCAAGGGTACAAAGAGCGCACTTTCCGAGATTGAAGAAAAGTACGGCCTTAAAACAACTGCAATCGTAACAATGGCAGAGGTTGTTGAACACCTTTACAACAAGGAATACAAGGGCAAGGTTATTATTGACGACAAGCTCAAAGCCGCTATTGACGCTTACTATGAGCAGTACGGCGTAAAGGAATAACAGCTTTTAATTATTAATATTAATCAGTCGGGGCGGTTTTATCCGCCCCCAAAGTTTGAAAAAACTTATTTTGCGGTGGGGATAATATGGCACGGACAACCGATAACGAACACAGCGGTCATCGTGAAAGAATGCGTAAAAAGTTCATAGAAAACGGCTTTGATGTGTTTGAAACGCACGAGGCTCTTGAAATGTTCCTTTACTATGCTATTCCGAGAAAGGACACAAATCCTCTTGCACATCGTCTGCTTGACCGTTATATCACTGTCGGCGGAGTGTGTGACGCTCCGATTGACGAGCTTATGAAGGAATTCGGTCTGTCTGAAAATGCCGCCGCATTGCTCAAAATGTTGCCCGAAATGGCAAGGCTTTATACCGAATCAAAGATGTCACATGATAATATCATTGACTATGAAAATCTCGGTAAAATATTTAAAGCAAAATTTATCGGTCGAACAAACGAATGTGTCGCTCTCATGCTCGGTGATGCAAAGGGCAAGATGATTTATTTTGATATAATTTCAAAAGGTTCACTCAATTCATCTGATATGCCCGTCAGAAAAATTGTTGATTTGTCACTTCGTCACAATGCCAAAACTGCGTTTATAGCACATAATCATCCCAGCGGAACAGCTCTGCCTTCGGGAAGTGACCTTGACACAACAATAGTTTTGAAGAGTACGCTTGCAACTGTCGGAGTTGAGCTTATCGACCATTTCATAATAACCGATGATGATTATGTTTCTCTCCGTGAAAGCAGGCTTGCGGGGAACATCTTCTATTATGAAAAGTAATAATGTTCTTTAAAAGAAACATTTGACAATTCAAAACATCTGTTCTATAATTAAAATCGAAATTTTGTTCGGATATGTTTTCTGTTACAGGACTTTTGTAATAAAGAGCTTTGTAACAGGAAACATAATAAAAAAATCCGTATTTGGAATGTGATGTGTATTATGGAATTTAAACTTCATTCAAAATATCAGCCGACAGGCGACCAGCCGCAGACAATCGAAAAGCTTGTAAACAGTATAAATGCAGGCAACCGTGAACAGACGCTCCTCGGTGTAACGGGTTCTGGTAAAACTTTTACAATGGCAAATGTTATTCAGAGGGTTCAAAGACCGACACTTGTGCTTGCACACAACAAAACTCTTGCGGCTCAGCTTTGCAGTGAGTTCAAAGAGTTCTTTCCGGAAAATGCGGTTGAATATTTTGTGTCATACTACGATTACTATCAGCCTGAGGCATATGTTGCACAGACGGATACTTATATTGAAAAAGACAGTTCAATCAATGACGAGATTGATAAACTCCGCCACAGCGCAACTCTTGCACTTTCCGAAAGACGAGATGTAATTATTGTTGCCTCGGTTTCTTGCATATACAGCCTGGGCGATCCTATTGACTACCGTAATATGGTAATCTCACTTCGTCCCGGAATGGAAAAGTCCCGTGATGAGCTTGTAAAAAAGCTTGTTGAACTGCAGTATGAACGCAATGATGTAAGCTTTACCCGTAATAAATTCAGGGTTCGTGGTGATGTGGTTGAAATTTTCCCTGCCGCATCAAACGATTCTATAATCCGTGTCGAATTTTTCGGAGATGAAATTGACAGAATTTCCGAAATCAATCCGCTTACGGGCGAACTCAAAGCGATTCTGAAACATGCCGCAATCTATCCTGCGTCACACTACATTGTGTCTGGAGATAAGATGAAAAAGGCTCTTGCGGAAATTGACAGGGAGCTTGAGGAAAGACTTGCATATTTTCGTGAAAACGGAAAGCTCCTTGAGGCACAACGACTTGAACAGCGTACAAGGTACGATATGGAAATGTTGCAGGAAATCGGATTTTGTACGGGTATCGAGAACTATTCAAGAATAATGTCGGGCAGAGCGCCGGGCTCATCGCCGTACACGCTTTTAAGCTATTTCCCCGATGATTTTCTGCTCTTTGTCGATGAGTCCCATGTAACGCTTCCACAGGTACGGGGAATGTTTGCGGGTGACTATGCAAGAAAAAAGAGCCTTATTGACTACGGTTTCAGACTTCCGTCTGCACTTGATAACCGTCCGCTCAACTTTGACGAATTCTATTCAAAAATAAATCAGGCTGTTTATGTAAGCGCAACACCGGGCGATTTTGAGCTTGAAAAATCGGCTGTTGTTGCAGAGCAGATTATCAGACCTACAGGACTTCTTGATCCTGAAATTTCGGTAAGACCAACCGAAGGTCAGCTTGACGACCTTGTGTCCGAAATCAATATCCGTACAGCCAAAAATCAAAGAACACTTGTCACAACCCTTACCAAGAAAATGGCGGAAGACCTTACCGCATATCTTGAAAATCTGGGTATCAGGGTTCGTTATATGCACCATGACATTGACACCGTTGAAAGAATGGAGATTGTCCGTGATTTAAGACTCGGAGAATTTGATGTTCTTGTCGGAATCAACCTTCTGCGTGAAGGACTTGATATTCCCGAGGTTTCTCTTGTTGCCGTACTTGACGCCGACAAAGAGGGATTTCTCCGTTCAACCCGTTCGCTTATTCAGATTGCCGGCAGAGCCGCACGAAACAGCGAGGGTACGGTTATTATGTATGCCGACAGCGTAACACCGTCAATGAAGGTTGCAATAACCGAAACACAGCGCCGCCGTGAAATTCAGAATAAATATAATGTTGAACACGGCATCGTTCCAAAGACTATTGTCAAAAAGGTCAGCGATATACTTGAAATTTCTACTCACGATGACAGTGAATTTAAAAATACAAAAAAGCTTTCAAAGGCACAAAAACAACAGTTGATAGAAAAACTGACAAAGGAAATGAAAGCTGCCGCAAAGTTGCTTGAATTTGAACACGCCGCATATCTGCGTGACAAAATCAAAAAACTGCGTGGTGAAAAATGATAAAGGAAGAGTAAAATGCCAAGAAAGAAAACCACCGATTATGATAATACCAGTATCACAACGCTAAAGGGTGCCGACCGTGTCCGTAAGCGTCCTGCCGTAATTTTCGGCTCGGACGGTATTGACGGCTGTCAGCACTCCGTGTTTGAGATTCTTTCGAACTCAATAGATGAGGCGAGAGAGGGTTACGGTAAAAAAATCACAGTTACACGCTATTCCGACGGCTCAATTGAGGTTGAAGATCACGGCAGAGGAATTCCCGTTGACTACAATGAAAACGAAAAGCGCTACAACTGGGAACTGGTTTTCTGTGAACTCTATGCCGGCGGTAAGTATAATAACAACGAGGGTGAAAGCTACGAATTTTCCCTTGGTATGAACGGCCTCGGTCTTTGTTCAACCCAGTACAGCTCCGAGTATATGGATGTTGATATCCGCCGTGACGGCTACCGATACACTCTCCGTTTTGAAAAAGGCGAGATTGTCGGCAAGCTCAAAAAAGAGCCGTACAGCAAAAAGGATACGGGTACAAAAATTCATTGGAAACCCGACCTCGAAGTCTTTACGGATATCGACATTCAGCCCGAATATTTTCTTGACATAATGAAAAGACAGGCTATTGTCAACGCAGGAATTGAATTTGTTTTCCGCAATCAAAACGGCAAAAGCTTTGATACGACAAGCTATAACTATGTAAACGGTATTGTTGACCATGTTGCCGAGGTAGTCGGTGAAAACGGACTCAGCTCAATTCAGCATTGGGAAACCGAGGTTAAAACCCGTGATCGTGACGATAAGCCCGAATATAAGTGCAAAATGGATATCTCGGTTGCATTTTCAAATAAAGTGCATCTCACCGAATACTACCACAACTCAAGCTGGCTTGAACACGGCGGCGCTCCCGATAAGGCGGTGCGGAATGCCTTTGTTTACCAGATTGACAGCTACTTAAAACAGAATAATAAATATAACAAAACCGAAAGCAAAATCAAGTATGACGATGTTGAGGACAGCCTTGTGTGCGTTATTTCGTCTTTTTCAAGTGTTTCATCATATGAAAACCAGACCAAAAAGGCGGTTACAAACAAGGGTATTCAGGACGCTATGACTGCATTTCTCCGTCAGAGTCTTGAAGTCTATTTTATTGAAAATCCGCTTGAGGCAGAAAAAATCTGCGAACAGGTGCTTATCAATAAGCGCAGCCGTGAAAATGCTGAGAAAACACGACTTAACATAAAGAAAAAGCTTTCTGGCAATCTTGACATAACAAACCGTGTTGCAAAATTTGTCGATTGCAGAAGTAAAGACACGGAACAGCGTGAACTGTTCATAGTAGAGGGTGACTCTGCTCTCGGTGCCTGTAAACAGGCAAGAAACCCCGATTTTCAGGCAATTATGCCAATAAGAGGTAAAATACTTAACTGTCTGAAAGCCGACTACGATAAGATTTTTAAGAGCGAAATTATTACCGATTTGCTCAAGGTTCTCGGTTGCGGTGTTGAGGTTAAGTCAAAAGCAAACAAGAATCTTTCAAGCTTTGATATGAACGCACTTCGTTGGAGCAAAATTATTCTCTGCACCGATGCCGATGTTGACGGATTCCAGATCAGAACACTTTTACTTACCATGCTTTACAGACTTACACCTACACTCATTGAAGAAGGCAAGGTGTTTATTGCCGAATCGCCTCTTTATGAGATTACATCCAAAAACGATGTATATTTTGCATACGATGAAGTTGAAAAGGATAAGTTCATTGAACAGCTCGGCAAGGAGAAATTCACAATTCAGCGTTCAAAAGGTCTTGGTGAAAACGAACCCGATATGATGAACCTTACCACAATGAACCCCGAGTCACGCAGACTTATCAAGGTTCTTCCTGCCGATGCAGAACAGACAGCGGAAATTTTTGATGTTCTTCTCGGTGACAATCTTCAGGGAAGAAAAGATTATATAGTAGAACACGGCAACGAATATATTGACCAGCTTGATGTAAGCTGATTGGAGGTGGAAATAAATGGCGAAAAAATCTTCAAAGACTCCCCGCAGAACTTCACCGTCAAAAACTCACGGTGTAATCAACGGTGCGGGTGAAGTAGTGGAACAGCCAATCGTTTCCACTATCAGAGAGAACTATATGCCGTATGCAATGAGCGTAATTCTCTCCCGTGCGATTCCCGAAATCGACGGGTTCAAGCCGTCGCACAGAAAGCTCCTGTATATGATGTACAAAATGGGACTTCTGAACGGCGGAAGAACAAAATCGGCAAACATTGTCGGTGCAACAATGAAGCTCAATCCTCACGGCGACTCTGCAATTTATGACACAATGGTTCGTCTTTCAAGGGGCTATGAGGCACTTTTGCATCCGTATGTAGATTCAAAGGGTAATTTCGGTAAATTCTACAGCCGTGACATGGCGTGGGCGGCATCCCGTTATACTGAGGCAAAGCTTGACGCAATCTGCAACGAGCTGTTTCGTGATATAGACAAAGATACCGTAGATTTTGTAGATAACTACGATAATACAATGAAAGAACCGTCACTTTTGCCGGTTGCATTTCCGTCTGTACTTGTAAACGCAAACACAGGTATTGCCGTTGGTATGGCGTCAAATATCTGTTCATTCAATCTGCGTGAAATCTGCGAAACAACAGCGGCACTTATCCGTGATCCCGACCATGATATAAAATCAACTCTGCCGGCTCCTGATTTTACAGGCGGTTGTCAGATTATTTATGATGAGAATGTCATCAATCAAGTCTATGAAACCGGCAGAGGAAGTATCAAACTCCGTGCAAAGTATGTCTATGACAAGTCTGCAAACTGTATAGATATACTTTCAATTCCTGCCACAACAACTTGTGAGGTTATCATTGAAAAGGTAATCGACCTTGTAAAGCAGGGTAAAGTCAAGGAAATTTCCGATATTCGTGACGAAACAGGTATTGACGGACTTAAAATTACAATTGACCTCAAGCGTGGCATTGATGCCGACAAGCTTATGACAAAGCTTTACCGCTTTACAACACTCGAAGATTCCTATGCCTGCAACTTCAATGTGCTTATTGCAGGTGTTCCGAGAGTTCTCGGTGTAAAGGCGTTGCTTGAAGAATGGATTGCTTTCAGAATTGAGTGCGTCAGAAGAAGAACATATTTTGACCGCAACAAAAAAGCTGACAAGCTTCATCTTTTAAGAGGTCTTGAAAAAATTCTTCTCGATATTGACAAGGCAGTAAAGATTGTCCGTGAAACCGATGAAGAATCCGAGGTTGTGCCAAACCTTATGATTGGATTCGGAATTGACGAAATACAGGCTGAATATGTTGCCGAAATAAAACTTCGTCATCTTAACCGTGAATACATTTTAAAGCGTACAAAAGACCTTGAAGACCTTGAAAAAGAGATTGCCGAGCTTGACGAAATTTTAAAAAGCAAGGCAAGAATCAAGACAATCATTGTCAAAGAACTCAAATCAATTGCCGAGAAATACGGTCAGCCGAGAAAGAGTATCATAATCTATGACGATGTTGCAAGGTATGAGGAAGAGACAGTCGAGATTCCCGATTATCCTGTTAATCTTTTCTTTACAAAAGAGGGATATTTCAAGAAGATTACTCCGCAGTCGCTCAGAATGAGCGGTGAACAAAAGCTCAAAGACGGTGACGAAATTATTCAGGAGCTTGAGTTCACAAACAACTGCGACCTTTTGTTCTTTACAGACAAGTGTCAGGTGTATAAGGCAAAGGCTGATGATTTCGCACAGACAAAGGCAAGCGTACTCGGTGACTATGTTGCCGCAAAGCTTGGCTTTGATGAAGGCGAAAATGCTGTGAAAATGGTTGTTACAAAAGATTACAAGGGTATGCTGCTCTTTGCTTTTGAAAACGGCAAGGCTGCAAAAGTTCCGCTTGAATCCTACGCAACAAAGACTAACCGTAAAAAGCTCACGGGCGCATACTCCGACAAATCTCCGCTTGTCGGACTTCTCTATATGCCTGAGGACGAAGAGGTACTCTTCAAGGCGTCATCGGGAAATATGCTCCTTGTTCACACGGGTGCACTCGCTCTCAAAACAACCCGTTCAACACAGGGTGTTGCCGTTCTCAAGCCCAAAAAAGGTCACAGACTTTTCAGCATAGAACGCTATAAAGACGGTACTTTTACAAATCCAAAGCGTTACAGAACAGGTTCACTTCCTGCAAGAGGTGCGTTGCCCGTGAACGATGATTCAAAAGACGAACAGCTTTCGCTGATTTGATTTTGAAAAAATTAATAAAAATCTTGTAATATCTCTTGAAAAAGCTGTGTTTATGTGGTATTATAAAACAGTTATTAAAGCAGAATTTGTTTTATTCGTATTTATTAAATGAAAGGAAGATAAAAATGAGCATTTGGGGCATTGTTTTAGGCGTATTGCTCGCAATCGTATCTGTTGCCATTATCGTTGTAATTATCCTTCAGGAGGGTAATCAGCAGGGTATCGGTGCTGTAACAGGTGTTGCCGATTCTTATTTCTCAAAGAATAAGGCTCGTTCGATTGATGCGTTCCTCTCACGCTGGACAAAAGTTTTTGCTGCAATATTCGTAATTTTTGTAATTGCACTTAATGTGCTTTCAAAGTTCGGTATACTGTAAGCATATTAACTTAATAATCAGCATAAAATTAACCGTCAGGGCAATCCTCTGGCGGTTTTACTTTTTATATGGAGTTGTTAAAAATGCCTTGGTGGGGAATATGTCTGATTATTTTTGTAACATTTATAACTTTCGCAATCTTGCACTTTCTCGGCAAAAACAAGCACCCGTTAAAACGCTCTCTGCTTTCAATGACTTTGGGAGCGGCAACATTGTTTGCGGTCAATCTGACTGGAGCTTTTACGGGCGTAACTTTGCCCATAAGCCTTTTATCACTTTTGGTATCAATAATAGGAGGAATACCCGGAGTAACGCTTATGCTCGGTCTTAATCTTTTTTTCTGAATAATCACAGAAGGGGCGGTCACATCGACAGCCCCTTAATTGTTTGTATGAAATTTTATACAATGCCGTAAAGTTCCTCAAGAGCCTCACCAACGGTTTCTTTGTCTTTGGTCAGGAGCGCAAGCATAATTTTGTACGCTTTTTTCGGATTGTCAAGAAAATTTTTTTTGAGAATAAGAGCCTGTTCCATTTCGGGAGCATAAACATCAAGCTTCATCAAATCCATATCACCGCCGGATACGGAACATTTAACAGTAAATCCGTTTGAACTTTTTACAATATCAACCTTGTTTTCAATCTCATTTTTCTTTACGGCAAGGAGCTTAACCGCACAAGCGTATGCCTTTTCTTTGATAGAGTACGCAAGAATGCTGTCAAGCTGTTTTGCAATTTCAACACCGTTTTCCGTGAGCGCATATGTTTTGTGTTCATCATCGGCAGGCACAAGGTTACCGTTTGTAACAAGGTCGTCAAAGGCGGAACTTGTTTCAAAATAATTGGCAAGTCCCTGCTTTAGAATTGCCTGTATGACAATTCCTTTGTCTATATTTTCTTTTACAGAATTATATAAATAACATATCAAGGTTTTAATTTCGTTTTTGCTTCTCATTCCACCGGGATTAATACCCTCGTCAAATGTATCGAAAGCCATAAAATCACCTGCTTTTGCTGATAGATTTGTAGTGACAGCTTAATTTGTGCAAAAATAACTTAAATTATATCTGTCTATTGTTATTATAGCACATTATCTTCACAAAAGCAAAGAGGTTGTGCGTATTTATTTTATTCATTATTAAGTAAATTTGCAAGAGTTACACTGTCAAGGTAATTATTGATTAAATTGTCAAGCTGTTGCCAGATAGGATGTGAGGGACACGATTCCATATGATTGCAATGTTCGTGAGTTTTTGAAGTGCAGGGAACAGATGCAAGGTCGCCCTCCGTAAGCCTGAGAATTTCACCGAGTGAATAATCTTTTGGTTCTTTGGTCAGCTTATAGCCGCCACCCTTTCCTTTTACGCCCTCAAGCAGATTGCGGTCAACAAGGGTTTTGAGTATGCCTTCCATATATTTTTTGGAAATATTCTGTCTTTCTGCAATTTCTTTGAGCGGAATATATCTGTTCTGCCCGTTTTTTGCCAGATCGACAAGCACATACAGCGTGTAACGACCTTTACTTGAAATCAGCATAAAATTATCCCCTTTTGGCAAGGCTTGCATATTTTGTAAGCCTGTTTTGCTTATATACCTTGATTATATACAAAAAATGATAAAAATGCAATACCAACCCATTGACAAAATGGGTTGAAAAGGTTATATTTTAATTATCCACTCCTTTGGTGGGTTGATAATATAACAAGGTGGGATTATGAAATGGCAGACAAATTACTTGATGTAAACGGTTTGACTGTAAGTGTAGAGGAAAAGGAAATTCTGCACGATATAAATCTTAGTATAAACAAAGGTGAAACGCATGTGCTTATGGGACCAAACGGTGCAGGCAAGTCAACGCTCGGATTTGCACTTATGGGCAGTCCTAAGTATACGCTTAATTCAGGCGAAATACTTTTTAACGGAAAAAACATTAACGATGAAACACCCGATAAAAGGTCAAAGGACGGAATTTTTCTTTCATTCCAAAGTCCTCTTGAAGTTCCGGGGCTTTCACTTTCATCATTTATTCGTAACGCTCTTGAAAAGAACCGTGGCAAAAGAATCCGCCTTTGGGACTTTAAAAAAGAGCTCAGAGAGGCTATGGAGCTTTTGCAGATGGATCCGTCATATTCCGAGCGTGATCTAAATGTAGGTTTTTCGGGCGGTGAAAAGAAAAAAGCAGAAATTTTGCAGATGCTTTTACTCAATCCAAAGCTTGCAATTCTTGACGAAACAGACTCGGGTCTTGATGTTGATGCGGTTCGCACAGTTTCAAAGGGCGTTGAACACTATCAGAAAAACCGTGACGGTGCATTGCTCATCATCACACACAGCACAGGTATTCTCGAATCTCTCAAAGTTGATTATACCCATATTATGGTAAACGGCCATATAGTTAAAACAGGCGACGCATCGTTGATTGATGAAATCAATGAACACGGTTTTGAGAAGTATCTTGAACTTTATGCAGAAAAGTTCTGACGGAGGTATTAAGATGAAAGAAAGAACATATGTCGATGATGTTGACAGAAGTGTCTACGATATCAAAGACGAAGAAAATGATGCCTACCGTATCAAATCAGGTCTTGATGCCTCAATTGTAGAAAAAATTTCAAAGGAAAAGAACGATCCCGTGTGGATGCAGAATTTCCGTTTGCAGTCACTTCAAATTTATAATGAACTCAAAGTTCCAAACTGGGGACCGCCCATTGACGGACTTAATATGGACGATATTGCAACCTATGTCCGTCCGAACACAAGAATGACCGCAAAATGGTCGGAAGTTCCCGAAGATATCAAGAATACATTTGAAAGACTCGGTATTCCTCAGGCAGAGAGAAAGTCCCTTGCAGGTGTCGGAGCACAGTATGATTCCGAGCTTGTGTACCACAATGTTCGTGAAGAGGTTGCCTCACAGGGCGTAGTATATACCGATATGGAGAGTGCGTTAAAGGGCGAATATGCCGACATGGTAAAAAAATATTTTATGAAACTTGTCCGTCCGAATGACCACAAATTTGCCGCACTTCACGGTGCAGTATGGTCAGGAGGTTCGTTTGTATATGTTCCGCCGGGAGTATCGGTAGAAATTCCGTTGCAGTCATATTTCAGACTTAATGCACCCGGTGCAGGTCAGTTTGAACACACGCTCATTATCGTTGACGAGGGTGCAGACCTGCATTTTATAGAGGGTTGTTCTGCTCCGAAATATAACATAGCAAATCTTCACGCAGGATGCGTTGAGCTTTTTGTAAAGAAAAATGCAAGGCTCAGATATTCTACAATTGAAAACTGGTCAAAAAATATGTACAACCTTAACACCAAAAGAGCGCTTGTTGAAGATGGCGGTACTATGGAATGGGTATCGGGTTCATTCGGTTCTCATGTGTCATATCTTTATCCGATGACAATTTTAAAAGGCGACCGTTCAAGAATGGAGTTTACGGGCATTACATTTGCAGGCAAGGGACAGAACCTTGATACAGGCGCAAAAGTAGTTCATATCGGCAAAGAAACATCTTCGTTTATGAACACAAGGTCAATTTCAAAAGACGGCGGAATCAGCACATTCAGAAGCTCCGTTGTTGTAAACAAATCTGCCGAAAATGCAAAATCTGCCGTTTCATGTCAGTCACTTATGCTTGATTCAAAGTCACGCTCAGATACTATTCCTGTAATGGATATCAGAACTCCGCACGCAGATATCGGTCACGAGGCTAAAATAGGCAGAATCAGCGATGAGGCTGTATTCTACCTTATGTCAAGAGGTCTTAGTGAAGAGGATGCAAGGGCGATGATAGTCAGCGGATTTGCAGACAATGTGTCAAAGGAACTTCCGCTTGAATATGCGGTTGAAATGAACAATCTCATTCAACTTGAGATGAAGGGCAGTATCGGATAAGGAGGACATTATGGTTGATAATAAAGACTTAACAGTGAACTTTCTTCCGTCACCCACTTGGAACCGATTGGGAGTGAATCAGGCAAAAATCCGAAATATTCCCGTTGACGGTTGGAACAGTATTCCTGTTCAAAAAGAAATAATCGAAAAGTATATAAACAATTCCGATTCGGAAATTTGGGATTCATTTGCAAATATTCAGACAGGTATGGGCGAGGAGATTGACGAAATTTCAAAAATATCACAGTCTGAAAAAATCAGAATATCGGCTGATAAAACAAAAAGCGAAAAGCTGTTTTTTAATTGCAAAAACGGTGAAAACGCTTTTGCAGACATAGAATTATACGCTCCCGAAAACACAGAACTTACCGTGTTTATGACAATGCAGTCAGCGTGGAATGCAAACGGTATTTGTGCCGTAAGAACGAAATTTAAAGCTAAAAAAGGCGCAAAAATCAGACTCGTACAGCTTAATCTCCTTTCGCAAAATTTCCGCTTTATAAACGATGTAGGTGCAGAATGTGAAGATGATGCAGCCGCAGAGATATTACAGCTTTTTATCGGCGGAAATGAAACCTATACAGGCACAAAGACAACGCTTTTGGGCAGGCAGAGCAATCTTGACCTCAATGTCGGCTACTATTGCAAGGACGAGCAGTTGCTTGATATGAACTATGTTGCCGAGCATATCGGCAAAAAGACCGTCAGCTCAATGAATGTCGGAGGTGTCTTGAGAGATAAAGCACATAAATTATTCCGTGGTACAATTGATTTCCCGCTCGGCTCATCGGGTGCAAAAGGTGACGAGAACGAAGATGTTCTCATTTTAGGTGAAGATGTAATTAATCAGACCGTACCGCTCATTCTTTGTGCGGAAGAGGATGTTGAGGGCAACCACGGTGCGTCAATCGGCAGACCGTCCGATGATGTGCTTTTCTATCTTGCAAGCAGAGGCCTTGACGAAGAAGAGGCTTGTAACCTTATGGCTCGTGCAAAACTTGACGCTTTATGCTCAAAAATCGGTGATGAAGAGCTTGAAACGCTTGCAAAATCCTGTCTGGAGGAGGTTACAGGCTATGCAAATGAAAAACTTTAAGGAAGATTTTCCGCTTTTGCGAGAAAATCCTGTAGTCTATCTCGACAGTGCCGCAACTGCTCAAAGACCTGAATCAGTTATAAATTCGGAAATGGAGTTCTACAAAAAATGCAATGCAAATCCTCTGCGTGGACTTTATGATTTGGGTTTCAAAGCTACAGAATGTTATGAGCAATCCCGTGAAACAGTCAGAAAGTTCATTAATGCAAGGTCGGAGCGTGAAATAATATTTACACGCAATGCAACCGAGAGCCTCAATCTTGTTGCCTACAGCTACGGAATGAATTTTCTAAAAAAAGGTGACGAAATTCTTGTCACTGTAATGGAACACCACAGCAACCAGTTGCCATGGAGAGTCGTTGCAGAAAAAACGGGCGCAGCGGTAAAGTACATTGAATGCAACCCTGACGGCACAATTACCGAAGAACAGCTGAAACAGGCTTTTTCGGAGCGTACAAGGCTTGTGGCAGTAACTCACATATCAAATGTACTCGGTTGCAAAACTCCCATAAAGCGTATCACAGAGCTTGCAAAGGAATGCGGTGCAGTTGTTGTGCTTGACGCATCACAGAGCGTTCCGCACATTCCCGTTGATGTTCAGTCGCTTGATGTAGATTTTCTTGCATTTTCCGGTCACAAACTTATGTCACCCTTCGGAATCGGTGTATTATACGGCAGAGAAAGCCTTCTTGAAAAAATGCCGCCGTTTTTAACGGGCGGTGAGATGATTGATTCCGTTACAAGGGACAAGGTTATCTATTCCGATTTACCGCATAAATTCGAGGCAGGAACGGTAAATGCGGCTGGCGCATGGGGGCTGAAAACCGCAATTGAATATATTCAAAATATTGGTTTTGATACAATCGGCGGTATTGAAGAAGAGCTTACCAAAAGAGCCTTTGACGGACTTATGAAAATTCCTCACATCAATATTCAGGGAAGCAACAACCCGAAAGAGCATTGCGGAATTATCAGCTTTACAATTGACGGAGTTCATCCGCATGATGTCAGCAGTATTCTCGACGCTGACGGTATTGCAGTCCGTGCAGGACACCATTGCGCACAGCCTTTGATGGAATTTTTAGGCATTCCGTCAACAACAAGGGCAAGCATTTATTTCTACAATACGAAAGATGACATTGATGCGTTTTTGAACAGCGTGTCAACTGTCAGAAGGAGAATGGGATATGGAAAATAACAGAAGCTTTTACAATGAAATCCTGACCGATCACAATCTTCATCCAATGCACAAACATCCGCTTGATACGGCAACGGCAAGCCTTGAGGGTGTGAATCCAAGCTGCGGTGATGACATTGTGCTTAATCTTAATATCAAAGACGGTGTGATTACAGACGGTTCGTTTACAGGTGACGGCTGTGCAATTTCCCAGGCGTCAGCCGATATTATGCTTGATTTGATCATCGGCAAAACAGTTGATGAAGCCGAACATCTGAAAGATATTTTCCTTAAAATGATTCAAGGCAAAGCAACTGACGAAGAAATTGAAGAGCTTGAGGAGGGCGGAGCATTGTCTGACATTTCTCATATGCCTGCCCGTGTAAAATGTGCAGTTCTCGGTTGGCACACATTTGAAAACATTGTAAAAGAATAATTTACTGAATTTAATATTTTATAAAACACATTCGGGGAACAGATAAAATAATTTCTGTTCCCCGATTTTTATTTAAAAAATCGGGATTAATGTATTAAAATGACTAATACAAATCTTGACAAATATTGCTTTAAAATAGTATAATAAAAGTGCAAAGAGGTGATATTATGAAAAAAGATGTTAAATTATACAATATGATTTTGCCGCCGTTTATGCTGTTCTTCTTTGTTCCCACTCTTTGGATTGTATCAGCCTTAGGGAATTTCATAATAGATTCAATAGTTCTCTTAATAATTTCAATTTTTATTTACAAGAAATTCACTTGGCAATTGTATAAGAAATCAATAATTCCCGTATTTCTGTATGGATTTCTTTCTGATTTTTTAGGTGTGCTGTATCTAATGGCAATATCTATTGGATCAGGTGCGGAATATTACGAGGGCAACGATATCGGAAAACAAATTCTTTCGGGAATATATCTTGCAACTAACCACTCCTGTTATGACAGCATCTACGGAGTTTTGTTTATTGTCAGCGGTATTCTGTTTAGCAGTATTTTTATTTTTGCTTTTAATTATCGTGTGTCATTTAACAATAAAGGACTTTCTAAAAAGCAGAAAATAATTGCATCTCTTACAATGGCAATAATAACCGCACCTTACACATTTTTGTTGCCTAAAGAGCTTTTTTATCCGTAATAAAAATATATCTCGGTTTGGTACGGCAATTGCAGTATTACAAAATACATAAAATCAGCAAATCCAAACAAACAGGCTGATGAATTTTTAAAGTATTATGAAGAAAATTTTTAGTGTTGTCAAAAAGATACTGAAATATATTGAAAATGATAATGAGTGTTTTTATGTTTAAAAAAGTTGTTTGTACAATAGTGAGTACTTTATGTATCCTTTTTTTATTATCCGCCTGTGATCCTTCGATTGATGATTATGAATCTTATAAAAATCTTAAAGTAGGAGAACATTTTTCGGTTAACCGTGATGGATATGCAGTCAAAATAAACGATACGCTTCTTGTTTGGCACAACCTTGCTGATGGCGAAAAGGATTGTGTTAAAGTCATTGATAAAAATATGGTTGACGCAAGCGGAATGATAGAAGGTGAGGATGTTCTGAACGGTTCAAAAGAACTTCTTGCTGATAAAATTAAGAATTGTTATTCTTCAAATGATTATGTTATAATGGAGTTGTTAAACAATGATACCATTATTATGGTCGATTGCAATAACAATTTCAAATATTCTAAATTTGATAATTTGAAAAGCGCAGGAATTGATTACAGTAAATTTAATCACATATCAATCGGCTGATTATTTTTTTCGGAAAGAAATTTCTTATGAATAAATACTATTACATCATAAATTTGTTTGATTCAATTGACAGATTGTTTTTAAATACCTATAGTACCCCTGCATACTTTCTGTCAAAAATCAGTTTTGTTATCATATAAAATTAGTTTTTAATAGGAGGAATAGTTTTGAATAAGTTTAAAGCTATATGTGAATCGGTGAGTTATTTTTTTATTTTTTCATTTACACCAATAATATGTGCATTAATAATTTCATTTATATATGTATGCTTTAGTAAAATAAATTTAAATCTCCCTCAAATGTCAACCTATGTTATGGAGATAATTGCTTGTTCATTAATTATGATTATTTTTTATTTTATTCTAAAAGTAAAGAGATATGATTTTGTTGATAGTATAAAACTAAATAAAATAACTCTGCGTTCGGCATTGCCTTTTATTCTTTTAGGATTATCAGTATATTTTATTTTTATAATTCTATTAAATTGTATACCATTCTTTCAGGGAGAAGATACTGTTTCAAATACAAATGATTTGCACAAATCAGTCAATGGAATAAATGTAGTTTTTTTGTTTGTAGCCAAGAGTATATTAGCTCCAATTGTAGAGGAGGTTACATTTCGCGGCTTAATCTATTCAAAACTAAAATTGGCTTTTCCAATATGGGTATCATCACTTTTAGTTTCGTTGACTTTTGGTGTTATTCATTTTTCATCATCTATATTCACAGTATTGTCAGCAATTTTATTGAGTTTGATTTTTAATTACCTTGTTGATAAATATAATTCAATAGTACCTGGTATACTAATACATTCAGCTTATAATTTTACAGTTACATTTATACGATATAATATTAGATATTTTGATTTTGCGACATATGAAATTCCGATTATGGTCGTTTCAATTCTAACTTTTATCTTTTCCATAATATGTATTATTTTTAACACTAAGAAATTAAGTAGTAATTAGGGGTGAGAAGCAAGTGAAATTAAAAATACTTGGTTCTGTGTCAAGATTTAGCACAAAATAAAATGAGAAGTTCTGTCAACTAAGCTGCTGGCAGAGAAGATACCCTCTCAAACAATTACCCAGGTTCTTTGCACATTCAACCTGTGTAAGATCAGGGTGCTCTTTGCGATAGTTGATAACATCCAACTTGAATTGCTTGGTGTGATGAGTTTTTTGTTGTGATATAATGAATTCCTCCTTTTTTTATTATACAACACTTAAAGGGGATATCTCATTTTGTTTTGTATTATTTAGATGCTAACACTAAGATAAAATGAAAGACAATATAAAGATAAATCAAACAAAGCTGAAAAATTTATGAGGTGATACGATGTATTCGGAATTATTAAAAGCTTTTCAAAGCAATAAAAATTGCAGTTTTTACACAGATGATGAATGTGACAAGTTTATTTACGGCAAGATTATTGCACTTAACGAAGATGAGGTTGCAATTCAAATGTACAATACAGACGGAACTTGTGACGGTGTAATTGTAAAAACAGTGTCAGATTTCTTCAGAATCGAGTATGATTCAAAATATAATCAAAAAATGGAGAAACTTATTGAAACTGATACTTTTGAAGACAGCGTTGAAATTGACGGTAACGCTGTATTTGATTCCGCAATAAAATCCGCAATCATTAAAAACTTCATAGTAAGTATAGAATTGCTGCACAGCGGTAATGAGAATATCACGGGATTACCGTTGTCGCTGGAAAACGGAATCTGCACCGTCAGACAGATAGACGATTATGGTTGTGATGACGGAGTAACTTCGTTTGTATTCAATACCGCAACGCAAATTACAATCAATGCAAAGTATGAAAAATTACTTTCAAGCTTAATGAACAAGTGATATGGAAAAATGAATAATTTGTTATTTGAAAAATATTAATAAGTATTGCTTTTTACAATGTCTATTGATACAATACAATCAGAATATGTATTTTCATTGCGTAAGAAGCGTATATACAAAAAAAGACCGACTTCAAAATCAAATTTGAAATCGGTCTGTAAATTTTAAAAATATCCGAACGGAATTTATACTATTCGATTACATCTTCGGCTATAACAGCTTCCTGTCTTTTTGTAATCTGATGGTCTTCATGCAAAACAATGCAGTATGTAACAGTTGATATGAGTGCAAGAATAAGTACAACCGCAATAAGTCTTTTGATGTATTTGCCTGTCCTTATTTTTTTGACAACATAGGGAATCCCCGTTATTGTTCATTGCCCTTGTCCTCTTTTAAAATATTTAAAATGCTCTCTACACCGCTGTAAGCATTATGAAAACTCTCCAAAAGGTTTTCATAATATGCCCGACCTTCGTCCTCAATATGATAATAAATTCGTGTGCGCTTTTTGCCGACAAGCTTTGAATATTCGCTGATTTTTCCTTCGTTAACAAGCTTGTAGGTGACTGCGTAAACGGTGTTCTGAGATATGGACAGGCATCCGTTTGATTTTTCTTTTATGAATTTTACAATTTCATACACATAACTGTCATGCTCACACAAAATGGCAAGAATCAGTATGTCCGTAATTCCGCTGAAAAAATAATTTTGTTTTCCCATAGATACCTCCCAATATACATTATACACACTTAATCACTAAAAATCAATCTAATACATTCAAGAAGAATTTAATATGAGCAGTTATTACAGCAAAGCCTTTTGTTGCCGACATTGTGATTTTTTCGTCAATAGTATTCGTAAAAAACGAATTGACCAAAAAATTCCTTTGTGTATTAATCTCATCAGCCATGATATCACCATACACATTATTGATTTCGTTTGAATTCTTTTTGATATAGTCAAATATGAAAAGTAAAATAACAGATAGGATGTTTTAAATGAAAGCAAAGAAAATTTATTATTCAATTGTCGTAGGATTACAAAGCTTATTTATATTATTGCTGTTTGTGAACATTGGTTATTGCATAATTACTTCGGATTTAACTATGTTTCCCACAACTGCGTTGTATTTGAATTTTTATCCTTTTATGAATTTTTTTAAAACACATAATCCGTATGATTTGCTTGTATTTATATCTTTGTTGCTTTTGCTGTTTGCAATGCACTTTGCAACAATATACATACTTTTCAAAAAGGTTAAAAGAATATATGCTTGGGTAGTTATAGTTAATGCTTATTTTTATGCTTTAACTATGTATAGCGACGGAGATTTAGTTTATGTCTTTCACGATATTGAATTTTCAATCTATATTTACAGTAATTTAGCAATGTTTTTATTGCTGTTGATTGCAGCTTTATTAAAACTCTACCGTAAGAGGGTTCATATTAATTCAAGCCTTGCAGAGGATTATTTTCTGCCGAATGAAGAGGATAATAAGCCTGAGGATAAATGTGACGGAATAATTCAAGGAAGTATTTTAGCTCCGATTTTCCAGACAGCTTGCTTTGCATTTTCTTTGATTACAAAATATTTTGGTTCGCTTTTGGAGAGTTATTTATATGTGTTTTATACTGCATTTATAATTGCTTCAATCTTTATGTTTGTAATGTCTTATCGAGATTACAAAAAAGCAGTACAATCAAATGCTTTTTCGGAAGAACGAATTGCAAAAGTTGAAAAATACATAAAAATTCAGCCGATTACCTTTGCACTTTTTCTCGCATCGGCAGTTTTGATATTTGCATTTTGACAGTAACAAACTCTACAATAAAATAGGGTAGAACAACTGCTGTAAGGAGGCTCGAAAGAGCCTCCTTTTTAATGCTTGAACAGAATACAAATTTATTGTGATGACAAACCGCTTTACAGCTATGTAAAATTTTTATACAGATATAACGATGAAATAAAAAATATCGGAATAAGAATAAACCTCCTGCACAGAGTAAAATTTGTTGCAGGAGGTTTTGTTGTACGAAAATTATATGGGCTTAATTATTGGCATATTTGTTGGAATCTATATGTAAAATTTACAGAACCTGAAAATATGCATTATTGATACTTTGTCGGGACAGGGCACACATCAGTTCTTACTGTTTGCAATTGCCTGATCAATCAACTTTTGCAGCTTTTCAGACTGCTTTTCGGAGGTTATTGCACCGACAATCGGCTCTCCTACAATATTACCGTTTTTATCGACAACATAAGTTGTGGGGTAGGAGTACAATCCGGATGTGAATTCTCCGGCTTTACTTTTTGAATCAAACCAAATGTTTTTGTAGGTTACACCCTTTTTTGCCAGAATATTCTTTGCGTCAGAGATAGCCGTTTTGTCACCGTCAAGTGTAAATGAATTGATTCCGACTACTGCTCCGCCTTTTTTTGCAAGCTGTTTATTCAGAGCTTCCAGGTCGGCAAGTTCTTCCACGCAGGGATTGCAGGTGGTAAACCAGAAGTTTACTACAGTAACGGTATTTTTTGCAAAAAGCGTACTGCTCTTAACTTCGTTTCCGTCAAGATCCTTGCCGTCAAATGTCGGGAATTTCTTCAGATTATCCTTTTCGATGGGCTTACCGTTTTCTGCCGGAACGCTCATATCTCCATCAGACGGCTTTTCTCCGCATCCGGGAAATTTTTGTTCCAAAAGCGTCAGCTTTCCTTCAATTTCCTTAATCTCTTCGGCGCCTTCATTAAGCAGCTTCAACTCATCTGCACTGAACTGATCCTTGATACCGTCAATCGTTTTCAGAAGAAAATCACCGTAGTTTCCGCCGTCCTCAATCATCGCCATACCCTTATCGGCTGAAATAAATACCTTTTCCCAAAGTTCGCTGTTTTCGGAAAGAATAGCATTTTCCTGTGCCATCAGTTTTTGATGCAGGTCGGCGGCCTCGTCTTTTGTTTTCGGATTCACAGCTGTCAGCATAGCCGTTTCGCTTTTCTTATTTGCAGTAGTATTCGTCGTATTGCCTTTGGCTGTGCCACAGGCGGCAAAGCTTAACAACATCACCAAGGCAGTCAGTAAGGTTAAAATTTTTGTTGTTTTCATGGTGTTTACTCCTTTTCTGTTTCAATTTCTGTTTCAATTTTTTGTTTTGCTGTTTCCGCTTTTTCAGCGGGACAATCATTTTCTTTTCCTTTGCCAAAGCCGTAGCAAAAGCTGACCGCCTCGACAGGACAGGCACGGATACACTTACCGCAGCGTATGCATTCGGTATGGTTGGGAGTTTTGGTTACATCTACATCCATCTTGCATACTTTGGCACACTTTCCGCAGGAAATGCATTTGTGTTTGTCTACTTTCATTCCGAAAAGCGACACCTTGTTAAGCAATGCATAAAATGCACCGAGAGGACACAGCCACTTGCAGAACGGTCTGTAGAAAAGTACACTCAGTACGATTACCGTAATCAATATGCCAAACTTCCACGAAAAGAGCGTACCCAGTGCGGCACGGATTCCCGAATCAATGGCGGAAAGAGGGATTGCCCCCTCGAGTACTCCTTGAGGACAAAGATACTTACAGAAAAAAGGATCTCCCATACCCACATCGTTTGTAATGAGCATTGGCAGCAAACCTACAGCAAAAAGCAAAACTGCATATTTTATGTATGTCAGCGGCTTCAGCTTTTTAGTGGAAAGCTTTTTTGTCGGTATCTTATGTAACAGTTCCTGAAGCCATCCAAACGGACACAAAAAACCGCAGATAAAACGCCCGAGCAGAACTCCTATCAATATGAGGAATCCTGTGATATAATATGAAAAACTGAATTTTGACGAACCCACCACAGCCTGAAACGAGCCGATTGGGCAGGCACCCGATGCCGCAGGGCAGGAATAGCAATTCAGTCCCGGAACGCAAACAGCCTTTCCTTTGCCTTGATAAATTCTGCCCTTCAATAAATTCGGCAGATGAATATTACTCAGCAAAGTTGCTCCTGCTTGAATAAGCCATCGAAAGCGTGAGAGAAACTGCGATACACCGCCTCTTTTTTTCTTCGGTTCTTTGTTATCCAATTCCCACACACTCCAAACACAGCCGGATTGCCTTGCTTAACACGGTTTCTGCCTCTCCACGCAGAGCTCCGTAACACAGCATCGTAATTCCGCAGATAATCAGTACGATTTGAAATACGGCTTTTTTCTTTCGAGTCAATTCGGTCACTCCTTTCTTTTGTGCTCTCATTGTAGCACAGAGGATGTAAAATCCCTGTTAAGAACGAAAACTTAACAAAAACTTTATGTCAGAGCGATATAATGATATAATTAAATTATCAAAGAAATATGAAAACACAGCAAGGAGAGTTTCTATGCGTATTTTAGTAATTGAAGACGAGCGTGCGCTGTGCGAGACAATTGTTCGCAGCCTTAAAAGATTGGCGTACAGCGTTGATTTTTGTTATGACGGAAACAAAGCAAATGAGTTGCTCGGAATAGAAAAGTACGATCTTGTTTTACTTGATCTGAATTTACCCGGTGCAGATGGGATGACGGTACTGCGAACTCTGCGACAAACCGACAGAGATACCGGAGTGTTAATTCTTTCGGCACGCTGTGAGGTTGCCGACAAGGTGGAGGGGCTGGATGCCGGAGCAAACGATTACCTGACAAAGCCTTTTCATTTGGAGGAGCTTGAGGCAAGAATACGCAGTCTGACTCGCCGGCGGTTTACACAAAACAATGTTGTTTTGAACTGTGGAAAGGTTGCTTTTGACACCAAAGCCCGTGTTGCCGTTGCTGACGGTCAGGAGCTGTCACTTACCCGAAAAGAAATCGGAATACTTGAATATTTACTTCTTAATCAAGGTCGCCCCGTCAGTCAGGAAGAACTGCTCGACCATGTTTGGGATAACAGTGTTGACAATTTCAGCAATTCAATAAGAGTACATATTTCTGCATTACGAAAGAAACTGCGTGCGGCACTCGGCTATGACCCGATTCGCAATCGCATTGGTGAAGGATATGTTATGGAGGAAGAAAAAGTATGAAAAAGCTATCCTTGCAATGGCGCATAACTCTGATGACTGCACTTCTTATCGGGGCCACCTGTATTTTTATGAATGTTCTTATCGGCTATTCCGGCAGTCATTACATGGATTCCATAGGCTCTTATGTTACAGGTTACGGTGATACGGACAAAGGAGAACCTGACTTTTTCGATCCCGAACACGAAAAGCTTGATCGTGAATTGACTATTGTAATTAACGGAGCACAGGAATCCTTTATCGCTACCAATTGGTATATTACGGCGGCGGCAACATTGTTAGGCGGTGTGCTTGCGTATTTTTTAAGCGGGCATGCACTGAAGCCTCTGCGTACTTTTACCGCTCGGGTTGAAAAGGTTCAACCTAACAATTTGACGGATATGAAGATAACCGAAGATGTTCCGCCTGAACTGAGACAGTTTGTCAAGTCGTTCAATCGGATGCTTGACCGTCTTGATGAGGGATTTACCGCTCAACGACAGTTCACGGGAAACGCCGCACACGAGTTGCGTACGCCGCTTTCGCTTATGCAGGCACAGCTTGAACTTTTTTCGGCAGAGCATCCCGAGGTATCACCTGAAACGGCGGAGTTTCTCCGATTGTTGCGTGAGCAGACCGAACGAATGACGCAAATGACAAAAACCCTGTTGGAAATGAGTGAGCTTCGCACAGTATCGTGTGCCGACCGCATAGAGATAGGACCTATGGTAGAAGAGATTTTCACTGACCTTGCGCCCCTTGCAGAGAAGAACAATGTTACACTTGAAAGCACGGGCGACGCTGTTATGACAGGCAGTGACACGCTGATTTACCGTTTGTTATATAATCTGACCGAAAACGCTATACGCTACAACCGTTTTGACGGTACAGTGAATATTACCGTAACGCACAAAGACAATCAGCTTGTTATTACGATTGCGGATACCGGCTACGGCATCCCCGAACAATACAGAGAAAGTATTTTTCAGCCCTTCTTTCGTGTGGATAAATCCCGAAGCAGAGAATACGGCGGCGTGGGATTGGGACTTTCTTTGGCGTGGGAAATCGTTGCACTGCACAATGGTAAAGTTCGTGTGGAAGAAAGTTCGGAAAAGGGTACTGCTATATCAGTAAAGTTTCCGACAGATGTGATAAAAATTTAATATTTTGCGATTTTTTCTTAGTTAATTGTTGAAATTGCCGTAGTTCTGTGCTATACTATAATTAATTAATCGATTAGTTATCAAAAGGAAGCGAATATTATGAGAACAACAGAGGAACAGCACAACGAGCGTAAGAGGGAAATAATGGAAAAATGCTTTGAATGTTATGCTGAAAACGGATTGACCGGTACGGGCATCAAGGCTTTGGCGGCAGCGTGTGGCTGTACAACGGGAAATCTGTATTCCTATTTCAACAGTGTTGATGAACTGATTATTGAATCAACTGCATACTGTATGGAAAAGGTCGAGGATGATTTTATGGAAAAAGCTCCCACCGACCCGAAGGATGTTGTTCGATTTGTGAAAGAGGTTCCGTATTGGACCGCAAAGAAGCACGGCAAGAAATATCGGCTGATGTATCAGGTCTATACCCATCCGAAATATATTGAACACGGCAAGAAATTCTTTGAGGGGGTAAATGAGCGCTATACCGAGTATGCAAAGCGGCTTGAGCCGAAAATCGGCATTCCGTACACGGTAATTACACCGCTCATTTTTATATTTGTCCGTGCCTGTGTACACTATGCTATGTTTGAGGATGAATATTATTTAAAAACCCAAATGGAGGTCCTAAAACAGGGTGTTGCCCTGTTTGCTGATAAATACCGTTCACAATATTTGAGAGGAGGCAATGATAAATGAAAAAACGAATATACTGTATTACCACCGCACTCTGTCTTGTGCTTTGCATCATACTTTGCATTGCATTTGCTGCCGTATGCAGCAAGGCGGAAAACAGCAAAACCCTGTTGCCGGAGGTGCGAAACAACGGCACAGCAATCCAATGGAGAGATACCGCCGAAGAGGAATGGCACGATCTTGTAGCTCTTAACACGCTCAGAGGTACTGACGGAAAAAACGGCACTGACGGAAAGAACGGTCTTGACGGCAAAGACGGTATTGACGGCAAAGACGGTACTAATGGAAAGAACGGTCTTGACGGAAAAAACGGTCTTAACGGAAAAGACGGTATTGACGGTAAAAACGGCGTTGACGGCAAAAACGGTCTTGACGGTAAAAACGGCATTGACGGTAAAAACGGCGTTGACGGCAAAGACGGTACTGACGGAAAGAACGGTGCTGACGGAAAGAACGGTACTGACGGAAAGAACGGTCTTGACGGAAAAGACGGTACTGACGGCAAAGACGGCATTGACGGTAAAAACGGCGTTGACGGCAAAGACGGTGCTGACGGAAAGAACGGTATTGACGGCAAAAACGGCATTGACGGAAAAAATGGTGCTGACGGTAAAGACGGTACTGACGGAATAAACGGTACTGACGGTAAAGACGGTACTGACGGCAAAAACATAGAGGTACAAAGAACAACAGAATATATACAGTGGCGCTATGAGGGAGAAGACTGGCAAAACCTTGTTGCCATTTCCGATATAAAAGGACCCACAGGGCAGAACGGTAAAGACGGAGCAAACGGAAAAACACCGGAGTTCCGTGTAAATGAAAACAATCTTCAATGGCGTTATGTCAGCGATGAAATATGGCTAAATCTTTACGATCTTTCAAATTTGAAAGGTCTTGACGGAAAAGACGGAATCGACGGAAAGAACGGTGTCGATGGTATTGACGGCAAAAACGGTGATACGCCGTTCATCGGTGAAAACGGCAACTGGTGGCTCGGAGTGACCGACATTGGCGTAAAAGCCGCAGGTGTTGACGGTGAAAAAGGCGACAAGGGAGATAAAGGAGATGCCGGAGAGAACGGTAAGGACGGAGCAAACGGAAAAACACCTGAGTTCCGTGTAAATGAAAATAATCTGCAGTGGCGTTATGTCGGCGATGAAATATGGCTTAACCTTTACGATCTTTCAATTTTGAAAGGTCTTGACGGCGCAGACGGTAAGGACGGTATAAACGGCAAAGACGGTGTTGACGGTAAAGATGGTGTTGACGGCAAAGACGGTGTTGACGGCAAAGACGGAAATACCCCGTTCATCGGTGAAAACGGCAACTGGTGGATTGGAACGACCGATACGGGAGTGAAAGCCACAGGAGTTGACGGCGATAAAGGTGACAAAGGCGACAAGGGCGATAAAGGCGACAAGGGCGACGCCGGTCAGAACGGCAGCTGTTCGGGATATTTTTACGGAGAGGCAAACGCTCCGAGGACAGTACTGAATAACAGTCGTGTCAATATTTCTGTCTACGAAAAAATAAACAAGGGCGGCTTGATTTCATCCTACATGAATAATATTACACTAAAAAAAGGACATATTTACAATGTCTGCTTAAGCGGTTCTCTCGAAGTAGGTTCAAACGAATTTAACAACAGCGGCAATTACTCTATTCAGATGACAGACGGTTATGATGACGATCTGTGCAGGGAGCTTACACGAATAAAAAGGGACGGGGCAAAAATACCGTATACCAATGATCAACATTCCTTTAATTTCAACAGAATGTATGATGCGTCAAATAAAGACATTACATTGCAGTTGTGGTTTGAAAATTCGGCATACAATACTTATCTCGGTGGCTTCAGAGGTACTATTACAATAACCGCTCTTGATTAAATTCATATAACGGAGGTGGCGAAAAATGAAAAAACGAATACTTAGTATCCTGCTGACTTTATGCATGACGCTCTGCCTTACGCCGATAAGCGTATTCGCCGAGGAGGTTGGGGCAGAGGGCTCTGCTGCGATACAGCTTGGTACAGATGCACTAAGTGTGTTAAGTAAAAATGTAAACACAGCGACCGCACCGACTGTGTATTTCGGGCAAAACCATGAAAATAATCCCGCTGCATGGCGAGTTATCGGCTATGACGGAAGCGGTGTTACAAGCTCACAGGGGGATATTACCCTGCTCGCGGCAGGCGCTATGGGAGTTATACCATTTGCCGATACCATATTAAACAACGAATACGCACCGAGTAATTTGAAAGCCACAATAGATGCGCTTGCAGCAAAGCTGACGACAGAAGAAAATGCTGCCGTAAAGAAACGGGCGCTTACAAGCGGAAGTTACGACGGAGAGAATACCGACTGTGTAGCGGGAGGGCAGGTGGATAACGCTGTATTCTGGCCACTTTCCGCAAAAGAGGCTATTGTTGTAAACAACGATCTGCGTGCCTTGAATCCTGCACATCCGAATTGGGTGACAACCGCTTGGTGGCTGCGCTCCCCCGGCTCCAATAAATATAATGTCGCCGTCGTGCGTAGTGATGGTTCTGTCCAATACTCTGGGTTCTCTGTCCTCATTTTCAATAATCATCGGACTGTTCGTCCCGCTTTTAACTTAAATCTGAACTCTGTCCTTTTTGCATCTGCCGCCGTGGGCGGAAAGCCTGACGGAGGGCTGACCCCGATTCCCGAATACAGCGGAAACGAGTGGAAATTGACGCTTTTAGATAGTAGACGCAATTTTGCCGTAACGGAAAAAACTGTCAGCGCCGTCCCCGACGATACCGTTACGCTGAATTACAAAGGGGCGACCACAGGGAAAAATGAATATATCTCTGTCATCCTGGCGGATAACAACGGCGCACAGTATTACGGCAGAGTAGCACAACCTACTGCCAAAAGCGGAAGGGTTGAAATCAAAATCCCGTCTGACATTGCACCGGGCGACTATACCATGAAGGTATTCAGCGAGCAGTATAACGGTGACTGCAAGACCGACCTTGCAAGTGCTTTTGCGGATGTCACGCTGACGGTGGAAAGTCAGCCTGACGAGCAGTTTACCCTCGCCCCCGGCGGCAGATACTATTTTGACCTTTCGGCAATGGATATTTCGGGAACGGTAAACAGCAATCTGCCGGACAGCACACTTCATTATGTGCCTTTTACCTATGCAGGCACGGTCAACGCTTATAAGCTCACATCGGAAATGGCAACCACCGAGGAGTATGCTCAGAAGAATAAATATCCCCACAGCCTATTCATTGCGGACTATGCCGTAACGCATACGGTAAGCTGGGATAACCTGAATACCGCAGGTCTGATTTTCGGCAAGGACTATGCCGCAGGCGGCGTGGACTATACGCTGCGTGCGCCGTCTGTGGGAAGTAGTTATACAGGCTCAGGTGATTCAGAACGCGGCACGCCCAAAAGCAACGAATGGGATAAGATACTGGATAAGGACGACGGATATATCAAAAACTGGAGGGAGATGCTTTCGTGTGGACAAGATACTACTATAAGAATTTCGGCGTTGTTCCGTGCGGTTCGCGGGTGGAAACGTTCGGCCCGTTTCTGGACCAGCTACAATACTTCTTACCCGACCTTCGGCTTCCGCCCCGTCCTTGAAGTCCCGAACCCCGGCACGCTGGGCGCTGACGGGCTGAAAGCCGTTACCCTCAACCTTGGCGGCGGCAAGCTGGGCGGCAGCTCCGATGCTATTCACATCATCGTGAAAAACGGCAGCAAGTTTACCGCGCCTGCATCCGGCGGTTTGACCCGCCCGGCCGGAGATACAGGCAGTTACTTTATGTGGCTTGACAGCAATGGCAATTCCTACGCCCCCGGTGCCAGTGTTCCTGCTGATGTGACGGAACTGACGGTGCAGTGGACAGCCCCGACCTATACCGTCACGCTGAACGCGGGCGACGGCACTATCAACAGCGGCAATGTCACCTCCTACACCTACGGCGTGGGCGCAACACTCCCGACAGATGTGACGCGCACCGGGTACACCTTCAAGGGCTGGTATGACAACGAAAATCTGACCAGCTCTCCTGTTACGGCGATCAGCAACACCGAAACGGGCAATAAGGAATATTGGGCGAAGTGGGAGATCAATCAATATACCATCACAGTCAAACCCGAAAACGGCAAAGCGGATATTACCATAACGCAGGATTACGGCACACCAATTACCGCTCCTGCCGACCCGACAAGAGAGGGTTACACCTTTATGGGCTGGGATAAGGAAATTCCCACGACCATGCCTGCGAAAAACATCACAATTACGGCGAAATGGAAAGACATCGAAAAGCCCACGGGTGGAATTAAAATCAGCGAGAACAGTTGGAAAGCGTTCCTCAACAATATCACCTTCGGTCTGTTCTTTAAGGACACGCAAACGGTGACGATCACCGCAGCCGACAACAGCGGCGAAACGGTAACGGTTGAATATCTGCTGTCGGCTAAAGAGCTTACCAAAGCGGAGCTTGACGGCATGACCTTCACAGCGTACACCGCACCGTTCGGCATTGACCCCGATAACGAATATATTATCTATGTCAGACTGACCGATACGGCGGGCAACATGGACTACATTTGCTCGGACGGCATCGTGCTTGACGGCACAAGCCCGGTTATCACCGGCATTGAGGACGGCAAGACCTATTGTGAAGCACAGACGGTTACGATCACCGAGAAATATGTGGATACCGTCACCGTAAACGGCACAAAGGTCACGCTTGACGAAAACGGCAGCTTTGTCCTCTCTCCGGCAGACGGCGGGCAGAAAATCGTTGTCACCGACAAGGCGGGCAACACCGCCGAAATGAGCGTAACGGTCAACGACGGGCATACCTTCGGCGAATGGACATCAAACGGTGACGGCACACACACCCGCCAATGCACGGCAGACGGCTGTACGGAAGGCGTCGAAACGGATAATTGTACCGATGAGGATAAAAATCACAAATGTGATATCTGCGGAAAGATAATCTCCAACCACACCGACTTAAAGCATTTCCCGGCCAAGGCGGTGACCGAGGATTCCGAGGGCAATATCGAGTATTGGTACTGCAGCGGCTGCGGAAAGTATTACAGTGACAAAGACGGCACCGAGGAGATCGCCAAGGCCGACACCGTAACGGCTAAGCTGCCGAAGTCTCCTCAGACCGGCGACAACAACAATCTTATGCTGTGGATCGCACTGCTCTTTATCAGCGGCGGAGCTCTTATCGGCACAACTGTTACCGAAAAGAAGAAAAAGCAGAAATAAAACCCGAATGCAGACACACATATGGAGCAGGGCGGCGGTTTGCGCCGCCCTTGTTCTTAAAAAACGAAAATTTACATGTAAAAAACCGCGAAACAGTTGCTTCCTCTTGACATTGTTCCAGGTTGAGAATATAATATAGTCAGAGAGGAGATGTAAACGATGTACGGCATAAAATACATTTCAGCTATTGAAGCGGCGGAACGCTGGCATCTTTCAAGACGCCGTGTAGTTGCTCTTTGCGGAGACGGTCGCATAACCGGAGCGCAAAAAGCTGGGGCATATTGGATAATCCCCGAAAATGCAAAGAAACCGTCAGACGCCCGTGTTAAAACCGGAAAATATATCGGAATCCATGTGGCGGAAAAGGAATCAAACTGAGACAGAAAAGCTTTCATACACAGACCCGTAGGCAAAGGAGTTCCGGCAAAGCCCACGAGCCAACAAAAGAGAACAAGGCATCGGCTTTGCATGGCAGGGTCGGTGCCTTACGGCATTTTACAGGAGGTGCGACAAATGAAAAAGGTTATCACAATAGGACGCGAGTTTGGGAGCGGCGGTCGTGAGATCGGCCGCTGGATTGCGGAAAATCTGCAGATTGCCTATTACGATCAGGAAATCGTAACCGAGATTTCCAAGCGCACAAAGCTCTCCGAGGAATATGTGGAACGCATCACCGAAGACCGCCCGTATATGGCTTACCCCATCCATGCCGGCATGAGTTTTCATACGGCATATTATGCTTATACTGAGTTTGACAGGAGTCTTACGGTGTTTGCCGAGCAACACAATATTATTAAGGAGCTGGCGGAGAAATCCGATTGTGTTATCGTCGGGCGATGTGCCGATTATATTTTGAAGGAAAAAGATCCGTTTCGTATTTTCGTCTACGCGGATGCAGAGAGCAAACTGAAACGCTGCCGGGAACGAAGCCCGGAGGAGGAAAATTTATCCGATTCCAAGATAAGAAGAAATATACGCTCTATCGATAAAGGAAGGGCAAGATATTATAACTATTTCAGCCAACAAAAATGGGGAGCACGTGAAAACTACGATCTGCTTATCAATACAGCAGGTAAAGATGTCAAGCAGATTTCCGAAGCGGTTGCCGACCTCGTGAAGAAATATCTGTTTGATTGACGGATAATCTGACGGCGGAGGTGAAATTATGCAGAATCATTGGAAATCCAAACGGGAATGGATACTGTTCTGTGAAAGAATCGCAGGATGGCAGGAAGCATATATCGGGAGGCTGAGCCGGGAATACATTGAGCTGCTCAGCCGTGACGGCCCGTAAGCGGAAAAGTTTTGGGAACTGTATAGACGCATACGCCGGGATAAACGCTGCACCGGTGTGCGGGCGGAGATGCGCAACTCGGAGATTCTCGCTAACCTTTGCCGCCTGGTCAATGAAGGGCAATCGGTTATGACGATCTCGACGGATTCAGTGAAGAATTGCGTGAGGACGTGATTCGGATCACATCATATAATGCACATGAAACGGCGATACCGAAGTTCTCCTACGATTATGACATTGAAATGAGCGGTGCGCTGAAGGCGCTCGGTATGACAAAGCCGTTTGAACCGTCAAAAGCGGATTTTTCGGCGCTCGGATCTTCCGATAGCGGCAATATATTCATCAGCCGTGTGCTACATAAGGCGTATATCGCTGTGGACGAGAAAGGCACAAAAGCCGGTGCGGCGACCGCTGTGGAAATTAAGGAAACCGCTGCTGCAGTGGATATATACAGCGTGACGCTTGACCGTCCGTTTATCTATGCCGTTACAGACAACGCAACCGGGCTGCCGGTATTTATCGGCACAGTCACAGATATCGGGAAGTAATGTACAGATAACGGTTTGCTGAAAACAGGGGAGGGTGAAAGAGGTGAAACGGAAAGTAATTACAGTGATTTTTACGGTTCTGTTGCTTAGTGTCGTATTTATTCAGCCGACTCATGCCAACTCCGCTCAGCGTTACTGGAGCGGAACAGACAGCACCGGCGCACTTCTAAAAGACAAGAACTGTCCGCTTGTGGTGGATAAAGAGCTTCTGACCTTTGATGTGCAGGAGTTCCCGAAGAATTACTACAACAGTACCGAAGAATTCCTCGCCTATACAGGGAAGGTCACGGCTGAGTACACCTTTCGCAACCCCGCCGACTATACGGTGACTGCCACGCTTGTCTTTCCGTTCGGTAACCTGCCTCATTACGGGGAATATATCTACGATTCCCCGACCGATAAGTATATCGCCGTTTCGGATGCCGAAAAGTACGGTGTTAAGATCAACGGCAAGCTGATCAAGGCTACCGTGCGTCATACGCTGAAAGACAGAGGTACACCGTTCTCTTTAGATGAGGATATGCCGAAGCTTGTGGATGAATATATATCCGATAGCTTTTTCCGTCCCGATCTCCCTGTATGGGTACAGCATTATTCCGTTGAAGGCGTCGGTGCCGAAAGCCAAGCCGCAACCGTCGCTTTTGTTCTGCGTGAGGAACCCTCAAAAACACGGGTGCTGTGGGAGGAAAAGAGCGGCATAGCTACGCTGAAAGACGGTATCCGAATATCCGGCTGGACAAAAACCGGAGACACACTTACCGTATATATTTTCGGTGAACCTCCGAAGGACGGTATCACTTGGTCACTTTATGAAAACGGCGCGTGTAAAAAGAAAATTGACGGCAATATTACATTGAAATATTCGGAACAGATGACCTTCCGGGATTTTGCTTTCAGGGAATACGACAACAGCTCCGGCATATCGGAGAGTGATTGGTATAATGCGCAGGTCGCATTTCTGAACGCCGGCTCCGAAGAATGGCGGCGGGGCGGAATTTACACCGAAAAATCCGCCTTTTCACTGATGCGGTGGTACGAGTATACCCTGTCGCTGGAGCCGGGACAGACTTTGACAAACACGGTAACGGCCCCGCTGTATCCGGCCATTGATGCGGGCTACACGCCGAGTATTTATACTTACACCTATCTGCTCTCTCCTGCAAAGACATGGGTGCAGTTCGGAGAGCTGAAAATCGTGGTAAACACACCGTATTACATGACCGAAAACAATCAAAGCAGTTTCTCTAAGACGGAAAAGGGTTATGAACTGACACTGCCGGGTCTGCCGGAAGAAGAGCTGACCTTCACTTTGTCGGAATCAGAGCATCCCCGGTCTCCAAAGCTATCGATTCCGTTCAATCCGGTCTTCCTGCCTGCAGGTTTTGTCGGCTTTGTGCTGATCGGCGGAGGTGTGATTGCTGTTGTGCTGATTATTAAAAGGAAAAAGAGCTGTGGGAAAGAGCAGTCCTGAAAAAAGAGAAGCGAGCCCGATTTGCGGCAGAGCGCTGCTTCGCGGGTGTCCGGCGCATTTTCTTCTGACGGCGGTTTTCGGAATACTCGGAGGCCTTTTGGTGGCATTCTTCTCTGAATTTCCGTCTGACGGGCTGTGGGCGGCGGCATATTGGAGCACGTCCGTTTACGGTTTCTGGATATTCACGACTTCGCTTCTTGTGCTGTGGAGCGAGAAGAGAGATGTCGCCTGCATCGGTTCGGGGCTGTATATCTTTTTTATGTTCCTTGTGACGACGGTATATATGTCGCTCCGGCTCTTTTACCGCAGCAGTACACCGTATGAGACGCTCTTTGATATGGCACTGCACAGCATTTCCGGCTGGCTGTGGTACAGTATCCCTCCCGCGCTTCTCAGCGCCGGACTTGCCGCCGTGTTATGGGGAGGACGAAAAGCCGGAACAGTCGGCACGGTTCTTCGATGGTTGCCGTTTGTCTTTCTCTGCCTTGAAACGGGCTGGCTGTTCTTTTATGTATTCACGCAAAGCACAAGACTGTTCCCGGCATTGACCGAACTTTTATGTACTGCAGGATATTTTGTTCTGATTCTGCTTCCAATACTGATGAAAAGGGGTGACCAAAAATGTTAAAGCGAAAAGTTTCTGCCATATGGATCTTAATTCTCGCCGTGATAACCGCTGCCGCCTGCATTTTTGCGACGGTGATATATATCCGATACGGCAGACAGGCGCCGGATAAGGCTCGTGAGTTTGGGCAGTTTCGCTTTCTGAAAGCCGAAAGCGACTCTGCGGGAGTAAGTTTCGAAGTGATCAACGTCCGTGAGGTCGGCTCGGATGTTGTTCTGGATTTGCGGTGGGTAAACCGCTCCGGAAAGCCGATTCAATACGGTGCGTCGTATGAACTGTTCCGACGGAAAGACGGCAAATGGGAAAAGATTGAAGCGGAGCCTGAGCTTATGTTTCCATCTATAGCCTATAGCATAAACAGTGGTTTCACTGCCGATCTTTCTTATCGGATTCCGGCTCAGTATAAGCTGAGCCCTAACGAGAGATATCGCTTTCGGGCAACATTTCGATTTCAGCGTGGTTCTGAGCTTTCCGAAAAGATGATAAACAGCCTTGAGTTTGAGGTAAAAGGGGAGGTTGACTCCAAAACCGACGTTCCGTCCCTTTGCATCAAGATCAAAGCGGACGCAGAAATCGAAAATGACGGTTTTCTCGCCGCGCTTTGCGGCTGCGATTGGACGGTGCCGATATCGGACGGGAGCGGACAAATGATAAATACAAATGCTTGCGGTCCCGAAATCGGGGCAGAAATCAATCTGCCCGAAGTAAGCATTTCCTTGCCGGCAGAAGCTACGCTGCAGTTTGACACACAGCCCGATACCGTGACGGTAAAATGTCTTAAAAAGGGCAGCAGCGTTGAGGATATCTGCAATATCGACCGTTCGGACGGAAATTATACCTTCAGCCTGAAAACCGGGGAATATGTCTACCGTATCACCGCTGAATGGCAGAACGGCAACCGTGCGGAATACGGTTTTGCCGGACGGGGTTTACCGACCGATTGACAAAATTTCAATTTTGTTCGTATAAAATTTGAATATGACACCGGTGCGACTGTATCGATGCCAAAGCTGTAAAGAAAGTGACAGAAAAACAACAGGCGCACAGACCCGGTACAAAAGGGAGCTGTGCGCCTGCTTTAATATTTATTATACCGACTACCCGTCTAATGTGATGAAAGGAATAACCGATATGACCTATACGAAAAAAACAACGGAAAATCTGCGGCGGCTTGCTGCACTGTCTGATGAGAGAAACGGCATTACGCCGGATATGTATACCGAACACGCCGTGTTTAGGGGGCTCAGAGATATGAGCGGCAACGGTGTTGTGACCGGTCTTACCGAAATATCCACCATAAAAGCAAAGGAAAAAGCACCGGACGGAACGGTTCATACCTGTCCGGGTGAGCTTTACTATCGCGGGTATAACATCTGCAATTTGGTGGGGGGATTTTCCTCGGAAAACCGTTTCGGCTTTGAGGAAATTGCCTATTTACTGCTGTTTTCCTCTTTGCCGGATAAAAAAGAGCTGCAGCGGTTTGAAAAAATGCTGACCGAATTCCGCAGTCTGCCTAAATCCTTTGTAAGGGATATGATTATGAAAGCGCCGGGACGGGACGTGATGAATATTCTTTCCCGCTGTGTGCTGGCGCTCTATACTTATGACGATGACCCGGATAATATTTCCACAGAAAACGTCCTGCGGCAATGTTTGCATCTGATAGCGGCGTTCCCGATGCTGGCGGTATACAGCTATCAGTCCTATCAGCATTTTCACTGCGGACAGAGTCTGGTAATTCATCGCCCGGAAAAAGGACTGTCTACGGCAGAAAACACCCTGCATATGCTGCGCATCACCGGCGAATATACGCCGCTTGAGGCAAAGCTGCTCGACCTTGCCCTGGTGCTGCATGCCGAGCACGGCGGCGGCAACAACTCCACCTTTACCACACGCGTGGTAACCTCTTCCGGCACCGATACCTATTCCGCCATTGCGGCGGCGCTCGGCTCACTGAAGGGACCGCGTCACGGCGGAGCCAATATCAAGGTGGTGCGGATGTTTGAGGATATGAAAAAGAGTATCAATACTAAGGATGAAGATGCCGTTGCGGGCTATCTGGAGGCGCTTTTAAACCGGGAAGCCTTTGACCGTGCGGGGCTTATTTACGGTATCGGACATGCTGTTTACTCCGAGTCCGACCCAAGAGCCGGGCTTCTGATGGACTGCGCCGCGTCCCTTGCTGCGGAAAAGGGATATGAGGAGGAGTATGCCCTTTATTCGCTGGTTGCAAGGCTTGCGCCGGAGATCATTGCGAAGAAGCGGAAGATGTACAAGGGAGTCAGTGCGAATGTGGATTTCTATTCGGGACTTATATATCGGATGCTGGATCTGCCATGCGAACTGTATACGCCGATTTTTGCAATGGCGCGCATTGCCGGATGGAGCGCCCACCGTCTGGAAGAGCTGCAGAATGCCGGAAAGATCATTCGCCCGGCATATATCGGAGTGAAGTCTACTCAGGAATATGTGCCGATTGAAAATAGGTGATAAAATCAAAAAATTACGCCCTCGGAAACCGGATATTACGGAATCCGAAGGCGTTTTTCTTGTTTTGGCTTAATCGGCTTTTTCAGCCGCTTTGATTCTGCGGTACATATCCTGCATCTGCCGGTCAATTTCCGCTATCTTTTCGGCGCAGTTGAACATTTCCTCGTTGATTCCCTCAGGCAGCTTGGTCTTATCCACCTTATACCGGATGTCGTGCTCAAGGCTTGCCCAGAAATCCATGGCAATCGTGCGAATCTGGATCTCCGCTACCACATACTCCGTTCTGTCAGAAAGATATACCGGGATACGGGTGTCGAGATGCAGGGAACGGTAGCCGTTGTAGTTCGGCTCCCTGATATAGTCCTGCTTTTTGAGAATCTCCACATCCTTCTGCCGTTCAAAAATTTCGGCTACACGGTATACATCATCTATATAGTTGCAGACAACGCGCACACCGGCAATATCGTTAATATTTTCTTTAGCGGTGGCAATGGTAAAAGGAATACCTTTCTTTGCAAGCTTTGCCATAATGCTCTGCGCAGATTTTACCCGGCTTTCAATATGATGAATGGGGCTGCGTGAATACTGTATGTTGAATTCGCTGTTCAGCACTTCAAATTTCAGAGCCAGCTGTTTCACGGCAGACTCATAAAGATTTCGCATGACAAGAAATTCCTGTGCACTCTCAAAGGGGCTGGTTTGTGTTTTATCCATGATAAGAACCGTCCGATCTATATTACTTTTTCCTAAAAACAGGACCTACAGTACCTCTGTGCTGCAAGTCCTGTTTTCGGGTTACTTCTTCAGAGCATCCTTAAATGCCTTGCCGGCCTTAAAAGCCGGAACGGTAGAAGCCGGGATGTCGATCGTGGCACCGGTAGCGGGATTGTGCCCTGTGCGTGCAGGTCTCTTACGCGATTGAAATGTACCAAAGCCTGTGAACCGGACAGAGTCGCCTTTCACGACAGCGTCGGTAATCGCAGCAAGCAGCGAGTCAATGACTGCGGCGGTATCCTTTTTAGATACACCTGCGCTTGCGGAAACCGCATCAACGATTTCTTTTTTGGTCATTTTCCGTGATCTCCTTTCTCGTATTGCTTTTCTGCTTAACCGATCTTGCCGGATAAGCAAATACATTATATCATATATTTGTGACTTTTTCTACTGTTTTTGTTTTAATAGCCCTTTGGGGAGGGAGAAGCACGGTTTTTTGAAGAAAAAACGATAAGATATTTCTTGCACAAAAAAAGTCCGACGGTACTGTTCCGCCGGATTCTCCACAACACTATTATTATATCATACAAGAAGCCGATTGGTCAATACATACAAAACAAAAAGAAAAAGTTTGTATATAAGTACAAAACCGAATGTCGGAATTCGTATATCCTGCCGATTGTTTTTTTGAGGAAAATATGCTATTCTATAAGTGCAAAGAGGAAGGGGTGATTCCAGTGACTTAAGTACTCGCTCCCTTGTATATAAGCAGGGAGAAAAGCCCCGGCACCGAAAGACGACATAACGCCTGACAGGCCAAGCCGCTTTAGTAGGCAAGTCCATCGCACTGCGGTGTTTATATATAGGAGAGGCGTAGATTTGGCGGACACAGCAAGGTGCCACCAAACAAGGAAAGAGAGGTACAAGAAAAGATGTTAGATATCAAGAGTGAGGGATAGCCCTTGATTGCTGAGATGAAAGGCAGTCAAGGGCTATCT
>OCQA01000342.1_pt1 | contig 53779 bp, 40 predicted proteins | sample 1538571 | NCBI WGS metagenome assembly OCQA01 (sample SAMN04571708, study PRJEB22368) | human gut metagenome | biome: human gut; material: stool | host: Homo sapiens | place: Luxembourg | collected 2012-09-28 | reverse complement strand
GGGACGCCGCTACATGAAGAAAGTGACCCAAAACGGCACGGTCGCCAGCCACGAACGGTATCTGTACCGAGGCTATTTGCAGATAGCCGCCTTGGACATGCTGGACAACCGGAACGTGCTCCGCACGCTGTTGTGGGATCCTCTGGAACCGGTGGCCACCCGCCCCCTGGCCCTCGTGCAGGGCGCTTCCCTGTACTGCTACGGCGTGGACTTCAACAAGAATGTGTCGGAGGTCTTCGACGCACAGGGAACGATCGCGGCGGCTTACGATTACTCCCCCTATGGGGCCGTGACCAGTACGGGCAGCCTCGTCCAGCCCGTCCAGTGGTCCGGCGAGATGCACGACGAAGAACCCGCCCTGGCCTATTACAATTACCGCTTTTATAATCCTGCAGACGGCAGGTGGATCAACCGCGATCCCATCGCTGAAGAAGGGGGATGGAATCTTTATGCGTTCGTTAGAAATAATGCAATAGATAAGAGGGATAGGAATGGCTTGGGATTTGACTTGCCTATTCCCCATCCAGAATTTCCTACTTCAACAAGTAATAGCGGTATTGTATGGCCCAATGGTGAATACACTCCACCCGGAATACCTCCTTCTGCACCGCTCACCCCAGATGATTTAGCATCAGAATTTTGCAGATATTCCATACCTGCACCAAAATGCACATGTCAAAATTCATCAAAAGTCCTTGATCCTTATCCAGACAAGGCAAGATCCATATGTATTGATTTTTTAAAGAAATACCAGTTTTCAGCAGCAGTCATTTCGACAGCTCTTTGCCTGGTAAATGCTGAAGAAACAGTGTCAAGAAATCTCGTGTTGTTCAGAAAGAAACAACTGTAGGTTGAAAGCCCATGTGACTTGTTATGCTAGTCGAGCCTTTATCCCTTTTTTAGGATTTCCGGAAGGAGGCGCTGATATTGGTTGGAATATGTTACTTAATGATTCTCAATGCGATTAATATACAACATAATCCATATCATGTTAATTTGCGGGTTGGCTCCTTGGCTTATTGGAATTGGATATTCCATATGTGTATCTAATTTTCACCATGCTCTCATGTCTGGATTTTCGATGATTATATTTTCATTTCCGGTAACATTTATATTGACTATAACCAGCTGGATAATTTGGCGTGTTTTTTGTGATAAAATAAGTAAATTCTTATCTTGTTTTTCAGGGATGATTATCGGACTTATAATAGGAGCCATGTTAAGCTATATCTTATGCGATGAACATTATTATTTTTTGATATTGTCAGGAATGGTAGGGTTAATGATAGGACATATTGAATTTTATTTATTTAATTATATAATGGATGAATAGTGAAAATATATTAATATAATTATTTAAATTAAGTTTGTTGTGCGAATAAACAAAATATTCTCTTCATTATTTAAAAATAAAAAGAAGAGTTTTTGTTGCTGAAGGATGTAGTTATTAATTACGGCAGAAACGAAATTACTGTAACCGCCCAGTGAACTTCACCAGCAAAGATGGAAACACAGCAATAGAATGCAGCTACGACTACATGGGCAGAAGGCACATGAAAAAAGTGCCCCAAAACGGCACGGTCGCCAGCCACGAACGCTACCTGTACCGAGGCTACCTGCAGATAGCCGCCCTGGATATGCTGGACAACCGGAATGTGCTCCGCACGCTGTTGTGGGATCCTCTGGAACCGGTGGCCACCCGCCCCCTGGCCCTCGCGCAGGACGCTTCCCTGTACTGCTACGGCGTGGACTTCAACAAGAATGTGTCGGAGGTCTTCGACGCACAGGGAACGATCGCGGCGGCTTACGATTACTCCCCCTATGGGGCCGTGACCAGTACGGGCAGCCTCGTCCAGCCCGTCCAGTGGTCCGGCGAGATGCACGACGAAGAACCCGTCCTGGCCTATTACAATTACCGCTTTTACAACCCCAAAGACGGCAGATGGATCAACCGCGACCCCATCGCTGAACAGGGGGGGTTAAATTTATACTGCTTTTTAATCAATTATCCTCCATCAATAGATTATTTGGGAAAAATTGCAATCGTTCTCGTTATTCCTTTAACAATCACTGCTGCGGAAGCTACAGCGTATGTTGCAATTGCAGCAGCTGGAATTTGTTTATCAAACAGTTACTGTAGCAAACTTGCAACAGCAGCTTTTGTTGCTCCTATTCTTGCTGCTGTCGCTGCAGCTAAAGCCATTTCTTCTACAATATGTAGTATAAGATGTCGATTTGGAAATCATGGAGCTCATCATAGTTTTCGAGCCAATAGGATAGGCATACCTTCATCAATAAGATGTTGGAAGCGTCATTTGCAATCAAATTGTTGGATTTCAGGTGCATCAGGATCAAATTTCGGAACTATTAGAATACCTTATGGAGATTGTTATAAAAATAGAAATGGCAATCCTCCGGGAAGATGGTCTAGAGTTATAATAACGTACCCTTTTTGATCAATGAATATTAATTATAAATTTAAAAAGCATTATATATATATATTAAGAGAATACAAAAGAAAAACATATAATGAATTATTAAAACATGAATACCCAATAACTGATCTCGTAACTATTGAAAAAGATACATTAAGTATAGAAATAATTCTTCTTGAAAAATATAGAGATCATCTCCTATTAGGGTTAGACGTTACTTTGCTTGGATCGAAAAAAATATGTTGTAAAAATTCAATTAGAAGAACTTTTACTGTATATAATAAATATAATAAATAGGTCCAATACAATTTAAAAAGGAAATTTCTGAAGAAAAAAAGTAATAAATAGCATTGTTCAAGAGCCAGGAACTGGTTAATAAAGGTAGTCTGCTTCTGTACCTCCTTCATATTTTGGTCTCTTGCTTGCAGTGTGTAAGAGGCTCTTCAAAATTACCCTGTTTACCCTGTGCGATATCATTCAACTCACACAAATTCAATGTATTGAATGACACAAAGTAAAAAATGCGCACCCTGTCTTGCCCTGTATCCCACCACGTAGCGGTCCATTTTATCACCACAAAATAAACTGATTAAGAATATTTCCGCACTCTGTTCTACCCTGTCACGGAATGGGCAATGGTGTACACGTTCCTCCGTCCGCCTCCTTCCTTTCGTACCTGCACGCGATCCGGACACATCTCTGCCAGTTTGGATAACTTTCCGCCCAGTTTAGCCGCGTTCCTGGCCAGAAGATTGAATGCTCTCATTTTGTCAGCAGGAAGATTAGCTCTTACACGGTCATAAATACCCGTGGAAGTGGCGTCCTTCCTGTAGATCTGTTTGGCATCTTCCGGAGTTCCGCAGCGTGCGGCCTGGTCAATCAGTTCCAGTAACTGCATTTCCGGGCTGATGCCCAGAACAGCCGTGGCTAGTGTCTTGTTCATGTATGCTCTGCATCGGTGACGTCCCGTAGGTTCCTGCAAATGCTCCGGCGCCCGGTAATGGTCAATGAACCACGCCAGAGCGGGCAACTCCCTTGCCAGGGCCTCATCCACGGCATCCTTTTCATCTTCCGTCCCATTCGGAGGCGCCTCATGATAACCGCTCAGCCAGAAAGCCGCATATTTTATCTGTATCGCCTCCCTCCATCGGAAAAGCCGTCAGGCTCTCTCCGGATCCGTGTTGAGCAACTGCACCACCGCCCAGGACAACGCCATCGGGAAGGCATCCTTCCCTTTGCCCTCAATGGAGACCACTCCGGCATACAGGATATTCTTGCTCCGGCTCATGACGTTCCACCGCTCCGCCTCCTTCACGTTCTTCATGATATCATCCAGAAGAATCACCGGGTAATGTTCCATGCCGCCGTTAAACCCTTCACTTCCCGGTTTTGTGAAATACTTTTCGCCGGCCATGACCAGATGCTGAACCCTGGTACGAGCCGTGCGCCTTTTCAGGCACGCCTGAATACGCTGTCTTGCCCCCTGCATCCAGGCTATAAAGGAAGGAAATTGGTCAAGGTCCTCCGGGTCATCCAGCAAACCACGCAAGAAGGCCAGGGCTGTCGAGCAATCCCCTTCCTTTCCCTCTACCCACGGCCCGGACGGCTCGGAAATCGCCGTCTGAAATAACGGGGAAGCCCGCTTCAATAATATCCACGCCCAGCGTTTCCAGCTGCATGGCCACCTGTATTTTCTGCTCCACGTTCATCGCCGCGCCGGGGCACTGTTCCCCGTCTCTCAGCGTCGTATCAAAAATATGTATTTGTTCTTTCATTTACAGTAAAAATGTTAAGAGGTCGTTCCTTCGGGAACTGCGCACGGAAAACGTTCCTGTTACGGAATCATTCCTTTGGCGCAAATCAAGACCAGCCGTTTACTTCCCTCGCGCCGGAACGGTTCACCGGCGCATATCGAGATATCTTCACGGACTTACCGTCCGAGAAGCAGCAATAGACGACCTTGCAGAAACAGGGTATTCATCTTGCTTGTTTTTACTATAAATCCACCCTGAATGGGGAACGGGACAGACAATGCTCTTTAGAACCTGCTCTGCCAAGACACCTCAAGTACATATGACATTGTTAGAGCCGTCTCATCCATTGAAATTTTGAAAGAGAGCGCCTTCCTTCACAAAAAAACTGCCTGTTAAACAAGGTTATACTGTACGGATAAACATAGAATTCCCATAACTGGAACTCATTCCTGAAATCAGTTCCAGATGAGAAAATTATGTAAACCCAAACTGGATAACAAGCCTAATAACAATCTATTAAGATTACCATAGGATAAGGTTTGACACATTATTCACAACTCAACGGCCTATTGCTATTCACAGCAATAGGCCGTTTTCTACATTTCCCGGTGGGAACGTATTTCCTGAATGGAAATGGACAGGGAGGCGCGGCCGCGATACACGTTGCGGTCAATCGTGAAAGCGATATCCCAGGGAGGATTGGGAAGCTCCCGTTCCGCTCCGTTGAAGAAAATAGCGTCACGCTCCACGATGCCCTGGCGCATGAAAAGCTTCAGATGATTGGTTCCCACGCGCTTGGGCGGTTCCGTGGGAAAAACGTCGGAACTCATGAAGAGAGGCTGTGGATTGGAGTTGCCGAAAGGTTCCAGCTTTTCATAGCTGTCCAGCAAATCCAGCGTCAACGCCTGGAAGGACACTTCCATGTCTATGTTGAGCACGGGGCTGCGCTGTTCCTCCGTCGTGGTTTCAGACACATAACGGTTGAATGCCCGGCGGAAATCGTCCATGCGGGATTCTTCAATCACCAGCCCCGCCGCCATGTCATGGCCGCCGCCGGAAACCAGCGTATCCGCGCAATGGTGGATGGCCTGCACCAGGGACACGCCGGGAATGGAACGGCCGGAGCCCTTCCCCACTCCGCTTTCGTCAAAGGCGATGACGAAGGTCGGCTTGTGGTACCGCCTCATCAGCTGGGAGGCTACAATGCCCACCACGCCGGGATGCCACGCGCGGGAACCCAGCACAATGACGTTGTCCCTCTCCGGGTCAAAGGAGTTATGAAGCATTTCCACCGCATCCGTCCGGATGGCCTCCTCTTCCTCCTGCCGCTTGCGGTTGTGGGAATCCAGCATTTGGGCAAGCTGCACGGCCCTCCTGGTATCCATGGTCAGCAGGAGTTCCAACGCATCCATGGGGGAATCCATGCGCCCGGCGGCATTGATGCGCGGGCCTATCCTGAACCCCACGTGGGCGGCGTTCAGGAAGCCCGCGTGGTTGACGGAGTCGGAAGGTCGGATGCCCGCTATTTCCGTCAGGGTTTTGAGGCCCGTATGGCGGCTGTGCGCCAGCCTGCCCAGGCCGTGGCGAACCAGAATCCTGTTTTCCGCCACCAGGGGAACAATGTCCGCCACGGTTGCCACGGCCACCAGGTCCAGATAAAGTTTCAGGTCAAAGGTTTTCAGTTTCCGCTCCTTCAGGAGGGCATGCGCCAGCTTGAAGACTACGCCCGCGCTGCACAGATAAGTATATGGGCTGTTTTCCTCAATTTTGGCATTGACCACCGCCGCTGCATCCGGACGCCCCAAAGGGCCCGCCTCATGGTGATCCAGAATGATGACGTCTATCCCCAGACTGTTAAGCATGTCCACCTCCTTCACGGAGGAAGTGCCGCAGTCCACCGTAATAAGCAGGCTGGGAGGGTCCGCACATTCGCAAAGGCAACGCTTGATGCCGGCCTCGCTGAGTCCGTAGCCTTCCCGGGAACGGACGGGAATAAAATACTGGGGATCCAGGTCATAAGCCATCAAAATGGCCCGGAGAAGCGCCACGGAGGTGACACCGTCCACATCATAGTCCCCATAAATGCACACGGTTTCCCCTTCATCCACGGCCCGGAAAATGCGGTCCACGGCATCCCTCATTTCCCCCATCAGGAAAGGGTCGCTCAGGTGGGAGAGCCTGGGGTCCAGAAAGAGTTCCGTTTCCATTCCCCCGGTGAAGCCGCGCTGCAGCAGGAGCTGCTTGACCAGCAGGGGCAGTTCCGCAGGAAACGCTTTCAAGACCGGATCATCCTCCTTCACGGAAGGGCGTAGAGTCCAATGAAAACCCGGCGTCATGGCAGTATTTTAGCCCCGCATCCAACAGGGTCAAGGTTGTTTCCGCAACAGAAGGCCAAAGCGGAGAAAAGAAGCGTCCGCTTCCGTTTCCGGAAACAGTCCGCACGCCGCGCGCCCGGCCCTTTCAAAAAAAACTCCGCCCGGTTCGTTCCGGACGGAGTTCGGCGTAAGGCGCCAGCGCCTGAGACGGTTATTTCCTGGAGGAAAAAATCACTTCATTAATGATTGCATCCGGCTGGGGAGCCTTGTAGGTCAGGCGCACGGCGGAAGTTCCGGCAGGAATGGCAAATTCGGAGACCCCGGGACCGGCGTTTCTCTTGCCGACCGGCGTCCAGGCACCCTCGCCGCGGCGCGCCTGGATGGCGAAGGCGGCGGATCCCACTACGACTACCTTGGAAGCCCTGGGGTTGTCCAGATTGGGAACGACTACGTCCAACGGCTTATCGGCACGGTAAACCGTCTTCAGGTTTCTGTCGCTCAGGGAGACCAGGCTGGTGCCAGGATCAGAAGGAGGAACGTCAAATTTAAACATGTTCAGAACAATGTCCTGTTCCTTCCCGCTTTTATTGACCAGTTTCATGCCTTTGATTCCCTTGGGGAGCTGATTTCCCCTGGCAATGAAGTTCTTGCCCTGTTTGTCCAGCTTCTGGACCACGGGTTTGGAGGAACCTTCCACATCCAGCACTACCTCAGCCCAGGAGTTGACGTCATCCCGTTCCAGGTTGACTTCCAGCCAGGTGGCGTCCGTGGGACCATCCAACCGCAGGGAAATAAATTCTCCGGGGTTCATCTTGTGCGTTTCCATTACGCGGTTGATTCGCACGATTTTGTCGGATTTCTGCACGGAAATGCCCTCCAGCCCAGCCACGTTGGAGGAAGCCATAGCGGAAGGAGGCGTGTTGACGGCTATTTCCCTCACGGCAGTCCAGACGGCCCGTCCGTTGCCCGTTTTCTTCGGCTCAATGACGCGGTAGCGCACGGCACGGAGCAAAACCGGCTTGGGAGCCTTCCAGGCTACCTGCATTCCGGCGGTCTCCGGCCCCAGCGGCTTCCAGGTCTTGAGGTCGCGGGAGCCTTCCAGCTGCCCTTTCTCTACATAGTCGCCGTCCTTGTCATTGCGGCCCATCAGCACTTCCACGCTCCGCACGGGAATGGGCATTCCGTAGTCCACGCCATACCAGTCTCCCGGCTGACCATAAGCGCCGGAGTGCCAGAAGGAGCCGCGGTCCCCGTCACAGAAGAGTTCCGCCTTATCCATGCTGCCCCCCTTGACCAGAGGCTTGGGGGAAAGAGCCGGAGCGCCGGCAATGGCCGGGAAAACTTTTTTGGAGACAATATCCGCCAGTTCATTGACGGCGGGGGCCATCACCCGGGAACCGGTCTTTACCGCGGAACGGTACAGCTGCCCTTCCTGGTTATGGCGGCGGGAAATTCCATCCATGGCCGCCAAAGCCTGCGTGGCCTGCACCAGGTGGGTCGCGGCCTCTCCGGCGTTGTTTTCCTCCAGTGCCGCCACGGCATGCTGGCCAGCACGCCCCAGTTGTTCAAAGGCGTCCACCCACGCGCCGATTTCCTTCATCAGCCGGGGATTATCGGCCTTGGCGCGGATGACAGGCGCAGCGGAAGCCATGCGAGCGAATTCCTTTTTAAGCAGAGCCGCATCAGCCTTCTCTATCCTGCCTTCCCGGGCGGCTTCCAGCACGCGCTTGACCACAGGTTCTATTTCCACGGATTCCTCACGCCGGTAACCGTGGCCGTTAGGCCCCTGGTCGGAATTGTGGTTCACAAAAACCTGCATGGCTTCCGCCGCCTTCGGGAACAGGCGCCTGACTCCCTCCTTCCAGGATTCCTCCGACTTAAAGCCGTTGATGTTCCAGGAGTAGTCCGCAAGACCGAAGAGGGAAACCTTGGAGGCCTCCGGCTTATCCATGGGGTTGGAGACAAATCCGCCCATGGATTCCCTGGCTCCCGGTTCCGTGGCAAGTCCGTACACGCGGCCCATGCACAGGTTGGAACGGCAGTAGTCCGTAACGGGGAAATTCCACCAGACGTAGGAAGGGCGCTTGATTCTCCTGTTCACCCACTGCTGGCCTTCCAGCGTGATGTCATGGCAGACGGAATTCCCCGTCCACATAACGTGGATGGAGGGGTCCAGGCGGTCGCCCAGAATATCCAGATAAGTTCCCGGCTTGGGATTGGCCCAGCCGCGGTTGTACTCCGTAGGGCACATGACCAGGGGAGTGACGTCTTTCTTCACCTTGACAAATTCGTCATTGATTTTGTTCAGCAGAAGGGCCTGCATGTCCCCCCGCTTGCCCTCTCCGAAGATGTCGTCAAAAAACACGGCAAAGGAACGGACGCCCAGCTTGTACATCATCTCAAACTTTTTGATGACGTTGTTCATGTCTTCTTCCGTCCACTTAATGTCTTTGCCGGGGTGGATGGCCCAGACAAAGTCCACATGGTTTTCCTTCGCCACCTTCACCAGTTCCCTGATCTGGGCGGCCTGGTCTGCGGGATAGGGATCCCGCCAGTGGGGGGAGGAATGGTAGGGATCGTCCTTCGGCCCGTAGATGTATGTGTTCATTTTGTTCTGCCCGTAAAAGCGCAGCTGGCTCAGACGGGCTTCATGGCTCCAGGGAGTGCCGTAAAAACCTTCCACCGTTCCGCGGAATTCAATGTCCGGCCAATCCGTAATTTCCCCAACGGGCAAAATCACGCCTTCTCCGCCGGTCTTCGTTCCCAGCTGCCGCAGCGTCTGCATGGCGTAAAATGCCCCCCGTTCGTCATGGGCTCCTATGCCCACCTTTCCCTGCGGAGAAATCACCAGCTTGTAGGCTCCGGATTTTTCCGGAACCCCGTCCAGCAGCTTGCTCCCGCCCGCCTTGGCAGAACGTATTGTCACGGAAGGCTTCCCGGAGAAAGCAACCGTCTGGGAGGTGAATTTGGACTGCTGGGGGGACGGATATACGGCAGGAGTCGCCGCCAGAGCGGAGCCGGCCAGAAAGGCCGCCACGCTCAAGCCACATTGGAGAAGTTGAAAACCATTCATGATGATGCGCGATAATGGAACCAGAAAAAACTTTCCACCTCAAGAAAAAACCGTTCTCCTCCATCAGGCTGTCGCCACCAGGGGAAAAACACGGGAAAAGACTTCAAAAAGAAACTTCCCCGCCTTCTCTTCCCTCTTCAGGAAGATCCCCCCGCTCCTCATGGAATATTCGGGAACTGTCATCACTCCATCACCCGGCTCATCCGGAGACCGCCCGGCGCAGCCGCCCCCCTGCAGGAAGCGGCATGTTGATGGAATTTCCTGTGAAGGGCAATCGTCCCGCACGGAAATCCTGGCGGGGCTGGATGCCAGGGGCGCCGCCTTCTCCCTTCTTGACCAAAAATTCACCGTAACGCTGAAAAACAAAAAAGGGCCGTGCAGAATCCCTGAAAAGTCAGCGTCATCCCATTTCAGAAGACAAATTTGACCATTGCATCACTTGAAGGGAAGGTTCATCATGCGGAACATGCTCCGGCGCATTTTGATTCCTTTTCTGTGTCTTCTGGGCCTGTTCTGCTCTCTTCAGGCCCAGGATGCCCCAGTATTGAAAATCGCGGCTCTGCACCCCGTCCTGGGAGACATGGCCCGCGCCATCGGCGGCAGCCGCGTGCAGGTAGCGGATCTGCTGCGCCCCAACGGCAACCTGCACAGCTTTGAACCCGCGCCGCAGGACATTGCCGCCGCAGGACGGGCGCGCCTGGTGCTGGCCTCCGGCAAAAACCTGGAGCCGTACCTTCCCAAATTAAAAGACGCCCTGGGAGGCAGCGCGCAAATTCTGGATCTCGGAGCCTCCGTCCCGGATGTTCCCGTGGAGGAAGACACCGCAGACCATGACCACGAACACGACGGAGACTGCTGCGCCCACGGTCCCAACGACCCCCACTGGTGGCACACCCCGGCCAATATGAAACGCGCCGCCCGCACTCTGGCCGCAACGCTCACGCGGCTGGACCCGGCCCATGAACAGGACTATAAAGCCGGCCTGTCCCGGTGGAACAGAAAGATGGACCAGCTTTCCTCCTGGGCCAGAAAGGAACTTGCGGACATTCCGGAAACGGACCGCGTCCTGGTTACGGGGCATGCGGCCATGAACCATTTCTGCAGGGAATTCGGCTTCCGCAGCATCAGCATCCAGGGGATAAGCCGTGAAGATGAAGGCAACTCCGCCCAGCTGGCCTCCACGCTGAAAAAGCTGAGGTCAGCCGGGGTAAAAGCCCTGTTCCCGGAATATTCCTCCAACCCCAAGAGCCTTACGGAAATCGCCAAATCCCTGAACATCCCCGTTGCCAGACCAATCAATACCGACGGGCTGGCCCCTGAGGGACACACGTTCGAATCCATGTTCAGACAAAACACAGGCATCATCAAGGAAGCCCTTTCCCCGTTCCCCAGGCCATGACCAGCACACCCCTGCGGCAGTTTTTTCCCACTCTGGGAGTCGTCATCCTGCTGGGATTCTTCCTCTACAACATGACGGCACCCACCACCGGATCACAGGAAGCGGAGCATTCCGCCCCCACGGCGCAAACCGCGGATGTTCCCACGGTCATCACGGTCAGATGCGCCCACCGGCCGGAAGCCCTTTCCATCTCCTGCGGCGGCCGTCTTCTCTGGCAGCCCGAAACGCCCGGGCTGCATGAAGAAACGGAATGCGGCCTGCCGTTGAACAACGGTTCCGTAACGCTTACCGTTTCCGCCCGCTGGCCGGAAAACACACCGGACACCCCCGTCACGCTGGAACTGGAACCGGAGGGGAAAACCACCGTCTCCGCCACCCGCTGGTCCTTCGGCCCCTCCCTGAACGACAGCTACTCCTTCTCATGGAAATGAACAGCCCAGCCCCTCCCTGCACCCAGGACCACATCTGCTGGGGCGCGCACGCCAGCCACCCGGACCGCCACCGACTGGAAGTGGACAGCCTCAGCGTTTATTATGGAAGCTTTCTCGCGCTCAACGGCATCAGCTTTTCCATCACCTGCGGCCACACGCTGGCTCTGATGGGTCCCAACGGTGCAGGAAAATCCACGCTGATCAAGGCTCTGGCCGGGCTGATCCGCCCCGATTCCGGAAAAATCCTGTGGAACGGATGCCCCCTGCACGACACGCCGGGAGAAATAGCCTACCTGCCCCAGCGTTCCGACGTAGACTGGTCTTTCCCCATCACCGTCCGCGCGCTGGTGGAAATGGGCCGTTATCCGTCCCTGGGCCTGTGGAAAAAATTCGGGAGGCATGACCGGGATATTGTGGAAAAATCCCTTCACGTTCTTGGTATGGAATCCCTGGCGGACCGCCAGATTTCAGAACTCTCCGGCGGCCAGCAGCAGCGGGCCTTTCTGGCTCGGGCCCTGGCGCAGGAGGCCCATGTCCTCCTGCTGGACGAACCCTTCACGGGCCTGGACGCCCCCGCCAGCCAATCCCTGGGGAGGCTTCTGGATTCCCTGGCGGCGGAAGGGCGGCTGGTCATCGCCTCCCACCACGACCTGAACACGGCGGCGGACATCTTCGACACCATCCTGCTGATGAACAGGGAGCTGGCCGCCTTCGGCCCCCCGAAGGAAGTGCTTACCCCCGCACGCATCCGGGAGACATACGGAATGGAACCTCAACCGGAAATCCAAGCTTCATGATGGACGATTTTCTCCAATTCCTCCGGGAACCCATCGCTCAGCGGTCCCTGCTGGCCTGCGTCATGATCGGCTTCGCCAACGGTTTCGTCAGCGGGCTGGTTATCCTGAAAAAATCCGCCCTTCAAATCGGGACGCTCTCCTGTGCCCTGCTGCCGGGCATTGCGGTGGCGGTGCTCCTCTTCGGCCTTACCCGCTGGAGTTTGCTGACGGGGGCGGTGGTGGCCGCCCTGCTGGTGGGCCTGGGATCCCTCTTCGTTTCCCGCACATCCCGGCTGAACCAGGATACAGCCCTCTCCATCCTGCATACCACAGCCTTCGCTGCGGGCTTCATCGTGCTGGTAAGGCTGGGCCTGCAACAGAAAATTGACGACTGGCTGTTCGGCTCCATCATGAGCCTGTCCGACTCCGACCTGTGGATCGCCTTCGCCATCAGCTCCGTCAGCGTTCTGATCCTGCTGCTCTTCCGCCGCCCCATTCTGGTCTGCCTTTTTGACCCGGACATCGCCACTACGCTGGGAATCCCCTCCCGCCTCATCAGTTACGGCATCTTCACCCTGATCATTCTGGTGCTCGTTTCCTCTCTGCAGGCCGTGGGAGCGTTCCTGACGCTGGGGCTGCTTGTCGGTCCCGCCGCCACGGTGTACCTGCTTACCAACAAGCCGTCCCATCTCTTCTGGGGGGGAGGAATCATCGGAGGACTGGGCTCCCTGCTGGCTTTTTACCTGTCCTTCCCCCTGGGCTGGCATCTGGGTGCAACCATCATTCTGGTGCTGGGTATTATTTTTTGCACAGCCTATTTGTATTCATCACGGTGCGGGCTTTTAAAACAGCACGGGAAGAATTCTTCCCAAGTACAATAACAGAGCCCGTTTTCATGACAATCCATGACACGCAGACTACTAGTCCGCCACAGGGAGCGCCATTATAATGCGGGTTGTGAAAAAATGTGAGATATGCTCTGCACCGGCAACGGTGTTCCTGACACAGATCATCAACGGGAAGTCCACCAAATTCTGCCTTTGCGCCAAATGCGCCCAGGAGCGGGGTCTGCTGGACCCGGATGCCTTTGATCTGGCGGAAAAACTGTTCCCGAACCTTCAGGGCCAATTCGGCAAGGAAGGCGCGGCGGGTCCCGCCGCTCCCATTCCGGCCCTGCAATCCCTGCCCCTCACAAGCTGTCCGATCTGCTCCTTCACCCTTCAGGATTACAAAAACGTAGGACGCCTGGGCTGCAGTGAATGCTACAACGTCTTTGAAGAAGAAATACTCCCTCTTCTTACCCAGATCCAGCCTGATTCCCACCATCACGGGAAAACGCCGGAACGGGCCGAAAAACGCGAAACGGAAACCCATACCATCAGCGATCTGGAACAACAGCTTTCCCTGGCAGTGGCAAGAGAGGATTATGAACGCGCCGCCAAACTCCGCGATCAAATCAAACAATTGCGCACGCCGACCAATTAACATACATGCTCTTTGACGACTTACTCAACAACCCCGCCAAATGGATGGTGGAATCAAGGGATGAGCACGACATCGTCCTCACCTCCCGCATCCGCCTGGCACGCAACCTGACCGCCACCCCCTTTCCCGGCTGGGCCACACGCCAGCAGAGGGAGGAAACGCTGAAGCTCACTTCCGGAGAAGCGCGCCAAATCCCCGTCATGAAGGGAGGCTATTATGCGGAGCTCTCCGGACTTACCCAGCAACAGAAACAGTTGCTGGTGGAACGCCACCTCATTTCCCGGGAACTGGCGGCGCGTTCGGAAGGCTGCGCCGTCCTCATCTCCCGCAGCCAGAATGCCAGCATCCTCTTTAATGAGGAAGACCATCTGCGCCTGCAGTATATCCTGCCCGGCATCCAGCTTAAAAAAGCATGGGGGGCCATCTCCAAAATAGACTCCGAACTGGAGGCCAGGCTCCCGTACGCCTACAATACGCGGCTGGGCTACATTACCGCCTGTCCCACCAACCTGGGCACGGGCATGAGGGCCTCCGTGATGATGCATCTGCCGGGCCTCGTCATCTCCGAACAGATGCAGCAGGTCGTTCAGGCGGCCGCGCAACTCAACATTACCGTCCGCGGCCTTTACGGGGAAGGGACGGAAGCCACCGGTAACCTTTTCCAGATATCCAACCAGTCCACGCTGGGGGACAGTGAAGACCAGATTGTGGAACGCATGACCCGCTTCACCTCCGACCTGGCCCATCAGGAATGGAACGCACGCAGGCGGCTGCTCCAGTCATCTTCCCTGCAGGTGAAGGACCGCGTTTCCCGCGCCTACGGCCTTCTGACCAATGCCACTCTGCTTTCCACGCAGGAGGCGCTGGCCCTGCTCTCCTTCCTCCGGATGGGAGCGTCTCTGGACATCTTTTCCCACCAGGCATTAAAAAACGTCAATAAAACCATCATGAACATCCAGCCGGCCCATCTGGCCCGCCTGTCCACCACGGACCAAACCACTCCGGAACACAGGGACCAGATCCGCGCTGATATTATTCGGAAAGAACTTTCCGGCAACTAATGCAACCATACAAATTTTTTGACCATCCATGAATAATTTTACGCCTAGGGCGCAACAAGTGCTGGCGCATGCGCGCCGGGAAGCGGACCGCTTCAATCATCATTACATAGGAACCGAACACCTTCTGCTCGGCCTGCTCAAGCTGGGCAAGGGCGTGGCCGTCACCATCCTGGAAAATCTGGGCGTGGAGCTTACCGCCGTGCGCAAACAGGTGGAGGAACAAATAGGCCGGGGCACGGAACCCCAGGCGGAGGGCAACATCCCGTACACCCCCAGGGTGCGCAAAGTCCTGGCAATGGCAAACAGGGAAGCCCAGGAACTCAACCACACGTATGTGGGCACGGAACACCTGCTCCTGGGCCTCATCCGTGACGGCGACGGCGTGGCCGGACAGATTCTGCGCCACTTCGGCGTGGATTTGGAACAGGCGCGGCGCGAACTGCTGGACGTGCTGACCCCCAAATACCAGATGGATGCGGATGAAGACAACATCATCCCGGACGACGATGACGACGAGGAGGAAAATGAATCCCCCGCCATCCCGACGGACGAGCCTTCCTCCCCCTCCTACTCCAGGCAGCAGAAATCCAAGACACCCGCGCTCCAGGCCTTTGGCCGGGACATGACCCAGCTGGCCCGAGACGGCAAGCTGGATCCCGTCATCGGCCGCGCCTCGGAAATTGAGCGCGTCATCCAGATTCTGTGCCGGAGGAACAAAAACAACCCCGTCCTGCTCGGTGAAGCCGGGGTGGGCAAAACCGCCATCGTGGAAGGGCTGGCCCAGGAAATAGCCCAGGGCCATGTTCCGGAGCTCCTGCGCAGCAAGAGGGTCATCTCCCTGGACCTGGCGCTGATGGTGGCCGGCACCAAATACCGCGGTCAGTTTGAGGAACGGCTTAAGGCCGTAATGGATGAAATACGCCGGGAAGGCAATGTCATCCTTTTCATTGATGAACTGCACACCATTGTAGGCGCCGGCTCCGCGGAAGGCTCCATGGACGCCTCCAACATCATCAAGCCCGCCCTCTCCCGGGGTGAGCTCCAGGCCATAGGCGCCACCACGCTCAACGAATACAGGAAACACATTGAGAAGGACGCCGCCCTGGAACGCCGCTTCCAGCAGGTGCAGGTAGGGGAACCCTCCGTGGAGGACACCATCCAGATTCTTGCCGGCATCCAGCCCAAGTATGAGGAACATCACAAGGTGCATTATACGAAGGAAGCCGTTGAAGCCGCAGCCAAGCTCTCCCACCGCTATTTGACGGGCCGGTTCCTGCCGGACAAGGCCATCGACATCCTGGATGAAGCGGGCGCGCGCAAGCGCGTCTCCCAGATGACCCGCCCGGACCACATCAGCAACATGGAAATCCGCATTGCGGAAATCAAGGAACGCAAGGACAAGGCTGTGGAAACCCAGCTTTTTGAAGAAGCAGCCCGCCTGCGCGACGAGGAAAAACAAGCCAAGGCGGAACTTCAGAACATGCTGGAAACCTGGCGCAACTCCTATGAGACCAACTACGTTCCCGTGACGGATGAAGACGTGATGAGCGTACTCGCCAAATGGACGGGCATCCCGCTGGCCCGGATGGAGGAAAAGGAAACCACCAAGCTTCTGCGGATGGAGGAAGAGTTGAAAAGCAAAGTCATCGGCCAGGACGAGGCGGCTTCCGCCATCGCCCGCGCTCTGCGGCGCAGCCGTGCGGATATCAAGGATCCGCGCCGCCCGATCGGCTCATTCCTCTTCCTGGGCCCCACCGGCGTGGGCAAAACCTATCTGGCCCGCAATCTGGCGGAAATCATGTTCGGCACCTCGGACGCCCTGATTCAGGTGGACATGAGCGAGTACATGGAAAAACACACCACGTCCCGTCTCATCGGTTCTCCTCCCGGCTACGTAGGCCATGACGAAGGCGGACAGCTCACGGAAGCCGTCCGGCGCAGGCCCTACTCCGTCATCCTCTTTGATGAAGTGGAAAAGGCCCATCCGGACGTCATGAACCTGCTTCTCCAGATTTTGGAAGAAGGCAGCGTAACAGACTCGCTGGGACGCAAGATCAACTTCCGCAACACCATCATCATCCTGACCTCCAATGTGGGGGCCGCTTCCGCCAAACGGCAGAGCACCATGGGCTTCGGCGCCATGGCCGCCGACAACGCGGACTACGCCGCCATGAAGGAAAAGATTCTGGAAGCGGCGCGCAAGCAATTCCGGCCGGAATTCCTGAACCGATTTGATGACATTTCTGTCTTCCGCATGCTGGAACGGGACGACCTGGAACGCATCGTGCATCTGGAAGCGGACAAGCTCATCTCCCGTCTCAAGACCAAGAATATCACGCTTGCCCTGAGCCAGGAAGCTCTGAGCCTGATCATCAAGAACGGATATGACCCGCAGTACGGCGCCCGCCCGATGCGCCGCGCCATCGAACGCCTGCTGGAAGACCCGCTGGCGGAATCCCTGCTGAGGGGAGACGTGAAACCCGGCGATAAAATTGAAGCCGTGGAAACGGACGGGACGGAGACGCTCACCTTCCTGCACATCAAGGACAAAAAACCAGCCAGGCCCAAAGCGCCGCGCAAGAGAACGCCGCGGAAACCCAAGGCGGAATAAACGCTTTTAGGCTTTTCAACCAGGGCCCCTGCATGTTGACATGCAGGGGCCTTTTCATTGGGCCGGATTCCGCGGAACTGCCATTTCCATCCCCTGAAAGGACAATGACCCTCCCTGCGTATTTACGGGCATGGTCTCCTCCTTTCCCAGAATTCTGATCTTTCTGATGATGGCAAGCCTGCATGTATTCGCGGAAGACATGCAGAAAAACAGGGAACGGGAAGCCGCCCGCTCAGTCATCATGCGGACCGTGCCGTCTCTGGCCGCCTCCCCGGAAAAACTGCACCTGGAAACCATTGAAAAAGAAGACGGATATGATGTTTTCGAGACGAAAGCCTCTGGAGGAGTGCTGACGATCCGGGGAAGCAGCGGCACAGCCCTTTGCCGGGGATTCTATGATTTTCTGAAAACGAACCGTCTGGGAATGGTATCCTGGGAAAACAAGGACATTCGCTGGCCGGCACAGCTGCCGGACACCGCGCCGCGCCGCATCGTTTCTCCTTTCCGCAACCACTATTATTTCAATGTGGTCACCTATGGATACACGATGCCCTACTGGACCTGGGAACGCTGGGAAAAGGAAATAGACTGGATGGCTCTGCACGGCATCAACATGCCCCTGGCTCTGGTTGCCACGGAGGGGATCGCCGTCCGGGTCTGGAAGCAACTGGGGCTGACGGAAAAAGAAATAGAAGAATTTTACACGGGGCCGGCCCATCTTCCCTGGCAGCGGATGGGAAACATCGTCAATCATGACGGCACCCTTCCCGCCAGCTGGCACAAGGAACAAATCGCCCTGCAGCACCGCATTCTCCACAGGATGAAATCCCTGGGCATGTCCCCCATCTGCCCCGCTTTTTCCGGTTTCGTTCCCCGGGGAATCCTCCGCCTTTATCCGGAAGCGAAGCTTCACCGGCTGGGCTGGGGAGGCTGGCCCAAAAAAAACCATGCCCATTTTCTTTCTCCGGAAGAGCCTCTGTTCCTCAAAATAGGGCGCCTGTACATGCAGGAATGGCAGAAGGAATTCGGGAAAAACACCTATTTTCTCGCAGACTCCTTCAATGAAATGGAACTCCCTGCAAACAAAGGAGGCATTGAAGCCCGCAACAGCATGCTCAGCTCCCTTGGGGAACAAATCTACCGCTCCATTTCCTCCGACAATCCGGACGCGGTATGGGTGATGCAGGGCTGGATGTTCGGATACCAGCGCAACATCTGGAACGCAGATACTCTGAAGGCCTTGCTCAGCAGGGTTCCGGACGATAAAATGCTCCTTCTGGACCTGGCGGCGGATTACAACAAAACCTTCTGGCGCAACGGCATGAACTGGGACGTTTTCAAGGGGTTTTTCAATAAACCGTGGGTTTACAGCGTGGTTCCCAACATGGGCGGCAAATGCGCCATGACCGGAGTAATGGATTTTTACGCCAACGGCCACCTGGAAGCCTTGAACTCTCCGGCCAGGGGGCGTCTTTCAGGAATGGGCATGGCCCCGGAAGGAATAGAAAATAACGATGTGATCTACGAACTGATCACGGATGCCGCATGGAGGAACCGCCAGGAAAACGTGGAACAATATCTGGAAAATTATTGCCGGGCCAGATACGGGAATTATCCGGATACCCTGAAGGAAGCCTGGAGGCTGTTCCGCTGTACGGCTTACTCCAACCTAAAAGATCATCCCCGTTTCAACTGGCAAATGAAACCCGGCACCCGAAACTGTTCCGTTGACACAAGTGAAGACTTTCTCCGGGGACTCTCCCTGTTCGTCAACACCCGCGGTCTGGAACAATCCCCCCTGTTCCTCCAGGATGCCGTTGAGATGGCAACCCATTATCTTGGCATACGCATGAATGAAGCCATCCGGGCCGCCCAGGAAGCTCTGGACGAACAGGATCAGGAAAACGCGGAAAAATGCATAGCCTATTTCCGCAAATACGCCCTTCTGGCAGATTCCCTTCTGGAAGGGCACCCCACATGGAGGCTGTCGCGCTGGATATCGTTTGCCCGGTCTCACGGAACTTCTCCGGAGGAAAAAGACGAATATGAAAAAAACGCCAGACGGCTGGTGACCAGGTGGGGCCCTCCCATAGACGACTACGCCGCCAGAATATGGAGCGGCCTTATTCGGGACTATTACCTGCCGCGCTGGGAACATTTCATGCAAAGCCGGCTTTCCGGCAAAAATCCGGATATGGGTGCATGGGAGGAAAAATGGGTCCGTTCCACCGGCGTAAGCGCCGCACATGCGCCAGAGGATTTGCTCCAAGCCTGCCGCCAGGCCGTCCGGGAGGCGCCCCCTCTTCCTTCTTCCCTGAAAAGAAAAGCAACCGGATCAATTATAGGAACCTGGACGTCCGCGACGGTAGCCGCAGAATGGAGTTACCTGGAGTGGCCCGTTTCTTCCGCCGATCTTGAAAAACTCCGCGGAGTGCGGTTCCTTTTCACTTCCGGAAACCATGCTCTGGAAATAGAAGGCGTCGAACTCCTGGAAAACGGCAAAGTGATCGCCTGCGACCAGCATGCCGGATTGGCAGGCAAGCCTTCCCATGGAAATTTCTATCAGCTTTCCCTTCCCAAGGGGATTCATGCCAACAACGGATGCTCCCTCAGAGCCAGGGTCCGCTCCATGGGAGGAAAATCTTCCAATGGGAAATTGGAACTGGTTAAAGAATGAACAGCTTCAATCTCATTTGCTTTCCGGATGATTTCTCATTGATTCCGTGCCTTTCACGTTAGAAAACTCCGCCGTCCGAATCAGGCGGCCTGCATGGCCGGCTCCTCCCGGAATCCCCGTTCGGCCCAACCGGGCCGAAAGCTACATTTCAAACCGGTGCAGGTTTTCCACATGGGAATAACCCATCTTCCTGAGCACTTCCAGCGCCTTGTCCGCTCTCTTTCCCGTACGGCAATACAGCATAATCACGGCGTTCTTATCAGGAAGAAGCCGGGGGGCCAGTTGTTCCACCTCATCTGCCGGAATATTCAAGGCGCCCTCCTTATGTCCCGTGCGGTACTCATCCAGAGTCCGGACATCCACCAGCACAACAGGACGCGCGGCGGCGCCTTCCGGAGACACAACCATGGCGGAGGAAGCAGGGTCACGTTCCGCATTCCTGCCTTTCAGCCAAACGAAGAGGGCCGTCAGCCCGGTCACCATGACCACGTACAAAACCACATTTTTCACGCGGCCACTTCACTAAACCGCGGCGAAGTAATCAAGAGAAAACAACGCCCTGCCCACGTGCGCAGGCGTCATTTGCCGCCCACGCAGCACCGGCGGCTCCGTTCCACGGGAAAACAATGCGCCGAATACAGAAGAAATACGCAGAAGCGGGAAGGGACAGAACTTTCCCTTCCCCCTCCACATTCAACAAGGCCGGAGAACCATTCCCCTACCCCTCATCATCAATCACCACTGCCTGGGAAGCGAAGCCAAAAGCGGGGCTTCCCCATTCCACCACATCCCCGGGTTTCAAATATACCGGAGGCTTCATCCCCATCCCCACGCCTCCCGGAGTGCCGGTGGAAACCACATCTCCGGGCCATAAAGTCATGAACCGGGAAACATAGGCAATCAGACGCGGAACAGGCCAGATCAAGCCGTCCGTATTGCCGCTCTGGCGCACTTCCCCGTTCACTTTCAATTCCAGAGGAATGCCGGAGCCGTCCCCAAGTTCATCAGCGGAAATGAACGTGGGCCCCATCGGGGCAAAGCTGTCATAGCTCTTCCCCTTGGTCCACTGCCCGCCATGTTCCAGCTGGTTGGCCCTTTCCGAATAATCGCACATCAGGGTATAGCCGCTGATAGCCCGTGCGGCCTCCTCTGGGGAAGCGTTTTTCAGCACATCCTTAATCACGACGGCCAATTCAATCTCATAATCCAGCTTGTCGCAGCCGGGCGGATACAAAACAACATCACTGCAGGAAGTAATGGCGGAAGGCGACTTCAGAAAAACAGCCGGTTCCTGCACGGAATCCCCGTCAAACTCCTTCGCATGGTCTGCATAACTTTTTCCCAGGCACACCAGCTTGGAAGGGGAACAGGGCAGCGCGGTATCAATCATCCATTCAGGGTCGACAGCTTTGGAGGCGGCACTATCCAGAAACGCGGCAATGCGCTTCATTTCCTCTCCGCAGGAACCTGTTTCTCCGCAAATGCAGGAATCAGCCTCCGCAAGCACGGAGTCCGCCGCCAGGTATTCCCCGCGGCTTTCGCTCCACAGAGCCATAATGCGCTCCGCCTGGTCATTCAGGTAAAATCTGATCTTCACCCTTCCATCCTACAAAGCTCCTCCTTTTAAGCAAAGTGCGGTTCCGTCATTCTTCTCTCCGGCGGGCCCTCTTCCGCCGCCCGGACGCTCTGTGAAAGCATGCAGCGCGTAGGGCTTGCGTTACCGGAGCAAAACATTATCATGCCATTGCTTAACATCATTAACCTATGTCCGATCAAATCTACTTTTTTGACACTACCCTGCGCGATGGAGAACAATGCCCCGGAGCATCCATGAACCTACGCGAAAAGCTGGAAGTGGCGCGTCAAATGGAACGGCTGGGCATGGACGTGATTGAAGCCGGCTTTCCCTGCATCTCCGACGGCGACTTTGAAGCCGTGCACACCATCGCCCGCGAAATCAAAAAATGCCGCATCGCCGGGCTGGCCCGCTGCGTAAAGGCGGACATTGAAGCGGCGGCCAAAGCCCTGGAACCCGCCGGGGAACGTGCCCGCATCCACATTTTCCTGGCCACCAGCAAGCTGCACATGCAGTTCAAACTGAAAAAAGCGGAATCCGAAATCCTGCGCATGGCCGCGGAAGGCGTATCCTATGCCAAACAATTTGTCCAGGACGTGGAATTTTCCCCGGAGGACGCTTCCCGCACAGACCTGGACTTCCTGACCAAAGTCGTGGAAACAGTCATCGATGCCGGCGCCACTACCGTCAACATTCCGGATACCGTGGGCTACACCACACCGGACGAGTTCTACCGCATCATCCGCCACCTGAAGGAAAATGTGCCGAACATCGGCAAAGCCGTCATCTCCGTGCATTGCCACAATGACCTTGGCCTGGCCGTAGCCAACTCCCTGGCAGCCGTCCGCGCCGGAGCCCGCCAGGTGGAAGGAACCATTAACGGCATCGGCGAACGAGCCGGAAACGTGGCTCTGGAAGAGGTCATCATGGCCCTGCGCACCCGCGCCGGACAATTCGGAGACGTCACGGACAACATCAACACGAAGGAAATCGTCCGCACTTCCCGCATCGTGGCCCGCATGAGCGGCATGCAGGTGCAGCGGTCCAAAGCCATCGTGGGGGAAAACGCTTTCGCCCACTCTTCAGGCATCCACCAGCACGGCATCCTCAACTGCCGGGAAACCTATGAAGTCATGGACCCGCAGGCGGTCGGCTGGGGAGCCACGGAACTCCCGCTCACCAAGCATTCCGGACGAGCTGCCGTCAAATCCAGGCTGGAACAGCTGGGTCATGTCCTTACGGAAGAGGAAGTCAACACCGTCTTTGAACGCTTCAAGAAAGTGGGCGACTCCAAAAAATTCGTTTATGATGATGATCTTTCCGCCATTGTGGACGACTCCCTGCATGCCTCCACCGGCCTGTGGGAACTGGACTTCCTGCAATTCGTGGCAGGCAGCCACGCGCGGCCCACGGCTACGGTGGGACTGCTCAAGGAAGGCAAGAAATTTGAAGACAGCTCCACGGGCAATGGCGCCGTGGACGCCGTTATCAAAGCCATTGAGCGCATCACCAGACGTAAAGGCACGCTGAAAGGCTACAGCGTCAACGCCGCTTCCGAAGGGAAGGACGCTCTGGGAGAAGTCACAGTGCATGTGGACTTCGGCCAGCCCAAGCCCATTGTGGGCAAGGGAGCCTCCACAGATGTCATTGAAGCTTCCGCCCGGGCCTACCTGAACGCGGTCAACCGTTCTATCCGCATGGAAAACATGCCCCAGCCCAATAATCTGGATGCAGGAACCATCTAACACGGGAAGCGCCCCGTTTGCCCGAACGGGGCGCAACTCCGCCCATCAGCCTGCCAGCCTCTGCGGGGCTTGCTTTTCCATTGCTCCCATGCCATAAGGTTCAAAACTCTTACACCACCCCATGAAAGCGACATTACTCCTTCTTTGCCTGGCGTGCAGCGCGCTGGCCGCGCCGCCGACAAAAAAACAGCCGGACCCCGTTGAACCGCTGCCCGCCTTGGAAAAAAACACCATTGCCATTGACGGCCATCCGGAAAGCGTTGCAGCGGATGCCGAGGGCAATATCTATTTCACCTGCATCGGCTCCAGGCTCACGCCTACGGAAAAAGACAAGGACGGCTACCTGGGCGTCATTCCGCACGGTTCCACAGAGCCGAAAAAAATCACGGACGTAGATACCCTGGACGCGCCGAAAGGGTTGCTGTATCAGGACGGCTTCCTTTACTGCACGGACGTGGACATGGTATTCAAAATAAACGCCAAGACCGGCGCTATTGAAGGATACGTGGACTTGTCCCCATCCCGCATGAAATTCCTCAATGACCTGGCGTTCATCAATGGCAGGCTCATGGTTTCCTCCACGGATACCAACCAGATTTTCTATGTGGACACGAATACCAGCTCTTATGGGGAACTGGTCACCAAACAACCCATCTACAAGCCGAACGGCCTGGCCTGGGACCCGGAAAGAAAGGTCATTTACCTCTGCGAATACGCAACGGATGAAAAAGGCAAACCCAGCGGACGCCTGCTCTCCATTAACCCCGTTTCCCGGGAAGTTACGGAACTTTCCAAGGAACGGGGACAGTATGACGGACTGGTTTACCGTGACAACGCCCTTTACTACAGTGACTGGTCCAAGGATAAAAAACCGGAAGCTGTCCGCAGGCTGGATTTGAAGACGGGGCGTTCCGCCCCGGTAGCCACCGGCCCTGTTGAAGGGGCGGCGGACTTTATCCTGTATGACTCCATGATGGTGGTTCCGGGCATGACGGAAAAGAAAATCCACATCATGCCCATTGGCGGAAAAAAATAAACACGGCTGTTCCGCTTTTATTCCCCTTATCCGGGCCGCCGGCTGCATTCCCCGCGCTGGCGGCCTTTTTCAATTTACGGCTTGAAGTACACCTGGGGATGCGCTTAGTTAATGGAGATATGAACACGATTTCCGACCAAATCATGGAGGGGATGAAAACCGCCATGAAAGCAAAAGACTCCGTTACCCTCAATACCCTGCGCGCCCTCAAGACGGCTCTCACGAACACGGCCATCGCCAAGGGAGGCTTGGGAACCCGGCTGGAAGAAGCGGAAGAACTGGCCGTGGTCCGCAAGCAAATCAAGCAGCGTGAGGACTCTGCGGAACAATTCCGCGCCGCCGGACGCCCGGAACTGGCGGAAAAGGAAGAGGCAGAAATCACCGTTCTCAAGCAATTCATGCCTGCGGAACTCACAGCAGAAGAAACGGCGGCCATTCTGGAAACCGTGATGAAGGAAACGGGAGCCTCTACCAAAAAAGATATGGGGCAGGTCATGAAACTCATGCAGGAACGCACTGCCGGCAGAGTCAACGGCAAGGAGTTGGCCCGCATGGTGTCAGCCAGACTGTCATGAAATGCTGCGCCGCCATCATCGTTGCGGCCGGGTCCTCCCGGCGTGCCGGATTTGATAAGCTGCTGGCCCCCCTGCACGGCGTCAGGGTGCTGGAACGCAGCATCCGCGCCTTTGCCAACTGCCGGGAAATCACGGAAATCGTAGTCGTTTGCCCGGAGGAACGTTTTCATGCCATTAACGGCGCAAACCTGGAAACGGAAATACCCGTTACCCGTGTGGACGGAGGGGCGGAACGGCATGAATCCGTGCAGAACGGACTGGCAGCCCTGCTTTATACCCCGGAATTCGTGGCCGTGCATGATGGAGCCCGCCCGCTCATTACGGTGGAGCAAATCTCCCGCTGCATTCAAACCGCCAGGGAATATGGGGCGTCCGCTTCCGCACATCCCGTAACGGACACCCTGAAACGTGCGGACAAAGAACGCTTTACGCTTCCGGAACAGGTGGAACGGGACGGGCTGTGGTGCATGGAAACCCCGCAGGTCTTTCAATATCCTCTTCTCCTGGACGCCTATGTGGAAGTCACGGAACGGAATATTCAGGTAACGGATGAAGTAACCGCCCTGCAACTCATCGGCCATCCTACGCGCCTGGTGCATAATCATGAGCCCAATCCCAAAATCACATGGCCGGAAGATATTTCCCGCGCTGAAATGCTAATGGAACTCAAGCACCTCCGCAATGACTCATGACCGGCCTTCTGTGTAAGAATCCCCGCATCGTTCTCATTCTGGGAACAGGGTATCTGGGAAAAGCCCTGGCGGAAAGCCTGCGGAAAGCGGGACATACGGCCCTGACGGCGGATATTGACCCGCAAAAAGCCATTTACGAAGCAGACGTTGCAGACCAGGCCTCCATGCAGGGGCTGGCCGCCCGCATCCCCTCCCCCCAGATCATCGTCATGTGCGCCAGCACGAGGGGAGGCGGAGAGGAAGCCTACCGCAACCTTTACGCTCATGGAACGCGGAACACGCTGGAAGCCTTTTCCGGAACGCCGGTCATCTTCTGTTCCAGCACAGCCGTCTATGGAATCACGGACGGACGCTGGATTACGGAGGAACACAACGTCTATCCCTCCTCCGGAAAAAACGGGCTGCTTATTCAGGCGGAACAGGCGGTTCTGGCAGCGGGGGGCACGGTCGTCCGGCTGGGAGCCCTGTACGGGCCGGGCCGCTGTGCTCTCGCCTCCCAGTACGTCACGAAGGGGAAGGCCCTCCCCGGAGCCATGGACAGATGGCTCAATTACATCCACCGGGACGATGCCGCAGCCGCCCTGCACCTGCTCTGCACCCTGCGGGAACCGCCTGCCGGCATTTACAACCTGACGGACCGCACCCCCATGCAAATGGGAGAAATATACTCCTACCTTTCCAATTTGCTGGGGAAACCCGCTCCGCAGCCTGAACCGCTCCCGGCGGAAGCGCGCCGGGGCTTCTCAAACCAGAGGATTTCCTGCTCCCGCCTTATGGCCCTGGGCTGGGAACCGCTCTACCCAAGCTTTGCGGACGGTGTGCACAATGTGCTGGAGGCACTGGAAGAGTAATTTTCATCCCCATCCTTTTCCACGCTGACCGGCCCTTTCCGGACGTTCCATGTGAAAGAAGCAGCAAACCTTTTGAAAAAACGACGGAATTGTTCCCCCTATCCGCACCCCTTCCTTCCAAGCCTCTCTCAAACTTTCATGACTGCCTTCCCCACCCTGAAAAACAATTATTATATCCGCCGTCTGGCGCCTTTCCTGATTGTATATCTTGTTTATGAACTCATTGAAGTAGCCATCCTGGCCTTTCTTCAGCAAACGGGAACGGACTGGAACTCCTTAACGCTCCTCCGGCTTCTGGGCAACCTGCTCGTGGAAACATGTTCCTCCTTCCTTTACCTTATCATCCCCTACCTTCTCTATCTGGCGGCGCTCCCAAAAGCATTCCATGGCGGCAAAACGGATCACGTGCTCACCACGGCTTTTTTTACGCTCTTCTGCCTGTTGAACTGCTGTGAAGAAATGGCGGAAATTCTGACCCGTGAGCACTTCTCTTTTTACTCCCGGCAATTCCTGCAATCACCGGGACACGCCTGGGCTCAAATAGCGGAGGGCGTCCCCATTATTCCCGCGCTACTTGCTGTCCTGACAATTTCCACAGCAACAGTCGTCCTCTTTTCAAAAAAACTCGTACCCCTGCAGCCCCCTCCTTCCGCTCCGGTTCGGGCATCCGCCCCCGTCCTTGCATGCGCCATGGCCTTCATCCTCTCATGGGGAAGCAGCGGCCCCCTGCCCGCCTACGGGGGAGAAAATGGGGAAATAGCCAAGGACGGCCTTTTCTCCTTCTTTGGGGATCTGTTTGCTGTTACTACGCTCCCCCATCTGCCTTCCATCTTTGGAATTCCCGTACTCATCACGGGAAGCATCATTCTCCTCTTTCTGCTGGCGGAATATATTCCGGAGCGGTTCATGTCCGCAACCCTCCGCCCGTCCTTTCTGGCGGGCAATCTCTTCCGGCGCATGAAAAAACGTCTCCACCTCCGTTCCGATTTTACACTCTGGCTCCTTTTACTCCTGGCAGCGGTACTTCTCATCCGCCTCATCAGCATGGGAGCCTACCCCCTCATGGACACGACGGAAGCACGCTATGCCGAAATGTCCCGGAAAATGCTGGAAACAAACCAGTGGCTCGTCCCCCAGTTCGACTACGGCATTCCCTTTTGGGGCAAGCCCCCTCTCTCCTTTTGGGCAAGCGCTGTCACCATGAAACTAGGAGGCGTTAACGAATGGAGCGCACGCCTGGCCCCCTTCCTGGCTTCCCTGGCCATGGGCCTTCTGTTTTTCGCATGGCCGTTCCGCTCTCAATCTGTGCAAAAGGCGGCCGCGTGCTTCCTGGTCCTCGCCGCATCAGGCATAGGTTTTGTCGCCTCAGGAGCTGTCATGACGGATGAATTTCTGGCTCTGGGCATCATGCTCTCCATGATCTCCTTCTGGAAAACGGTGGCCCAACCCTCCAAGCAGCCGTGGTGGAAATACCTATTTTTTGTCGGGTTGGCCATAGGCCTGATGAGCAAGGGACCTCTTGCCCTCGTCCTTACGGGATTCCCAATAACACTCTGGACCGTATGGAACCGGGAATGGAAAAACGTCTGGAACAGTCTCCCCTGGATAAAAGGCGCCTTGCTGATGCTGGCGCTGAGCCTTCCCTGGTATCTTCTGGCGGAAAGGCAAACTCCCGGCTTCCTTCATTACTTCATTGTAGGAGAACACTTTCAGCGCTTTACCGTCAAAGGATGGCAGGGAGACCTGTACGGCTCCGGACACGCTTCTCCCCTGGGAACCATCTGGCTCTACGGACTGACCATGTTCCTGCCCTGGACCCTCCTGCTCCCCCTCCTGCGGATGAAAAAAACTTCTCCGTTATCTGAAAAAACTGCCTTTCCGGGAGAAAATTCCTTCCTGTGGCTTTGGGCGCTCAGCCCCCTGCTCTTCTTCACTCTGGCCCGCAATATCCTTCCGGCCTATGTGCTCCCCGGCATCCCGGCCTGGTGCATCCTGACCGTACAGGGGCTCTGGCAATGGAACAACCGCCGCCCGGGAATCAAACATCTTATCTTCCTCCCAGCCTCCATATTTGGCATCATGGCCATTTTCCTGCTGGGGCACGGATTCGACCAACTTGAATACCGCTGCCAGAAACAGCTGCTCCAGGCCTGGGACGGGAAATCCCCCCTGTACTATTGGGACAGTGTCCGCCCTCCCTACTCCGCTCAATTCTACTCATCCGGAAAAGTTCAGCGACTGGAACCGGGAACGCTGCCTCCGGACAACGGAACAACCTATCTGGCGATGAAACGGACGGACTATCATCAGCACCGTTCCCTCCTGTCCAGATGGAAGCGGGAAGCGGAAGAACGGCTCTGGCTCCTGCTTTCCCTCCCCGCCGGCCCAGGCAACGGAAAACACGCGCCAATTCCGCCCTCTGAAAATTGAAGGGGGAAATGCACTTCATGAGTCCGGTACATGCCGGAAAAAAATCCAGCCGGCGGCCCCGCCCGTCTTTGACTCTCCCCTTTCTTGACTTGCCGGGCGCGAACAGGCAAAATCCCGTGCGCAATGCGTATCATCACAGGTCTTCAACCCAGCGGCAAGCTACATGTCGGCAACTACTTCGGAGCCATGGAACCGGCTGTCCGCATGCAGGAAAGCGGGGAATCTTTCTACTTCCTGGCGGACTACCACGCCATGAGCACCGTTCACGACGCAAACACGCTGAGGGAAAACTGCAGCAACCTCGCTACGGACTTTCTGGCCGTGGGCCTGGATCCCGAAAAATGCGTCTTTTTCCGCCAGTCCGCTGTGCCGGAAGTCAATGAACTGGCCTGGATACTCAGCACCGTCTGTCCGATGGGCCTGCTGGAACGCTGCCATTCCTACAAAGATAAAATCGCCAAGGGATTCTCCCCCAGCAACGCCCTGTTCACCTACCCCGTGCTGATGGCTGCCGACATCCTGATGTATGACTCCGACCTGGTGCCCGTAGGCAAGGACCAGAAACAGCATCTGGAAGTCACACGCGACCTGGCGGGCAAAATGAACGAACAATTCGGAGAAGGCACCTGCAAACTTCCGGATGCGCTCATTGCGGAAAGCACAGCCATTGTTCCGGGGCTGGACGGGCAGAAAATGAGTAAAAGCTATAATAACACGCTCCCTATTTTCGGAGAGGAAAAAGCTGTCCGCAAACTCATCATGAGAATCCCCACGGATTCCACCCCCGTGGAAGATCCCAAACCGACGGAAGGTTCCGTCATCCTGCAGCTTTACAAACTCTTTGCCTCCGCGCAGGGTTATGAAGACATGGTGCGCGGTTTCCAGAACGGGGGATGCGGCTATGGAGACTTCAAAAAGCGCCTCTTTGACGCTTACTGGGAATACTTCCGGCCCGCGCGCGAACGCAGGGCGGAACTGGAAGCCAATCAGGACTATGTGCGCCGGACGCTGGAAGAAGGCGCCCGCAAGGCGCGCGAGACGGCCTCTGTAGTGCTGGACAGGGTGCGCCGCGCCGTGGGGCTGGCCTGAAACGGAATAAAACGGAACACCCGGGAAAGCCGGGGCAGCACACGTTTTTTTGTGGCATGGAAAAGTACGGAATGTTATACAGAAAGATATGAAGAATATTCTGGTAGCTATTGATTTCTCCAACGCCACGGACGCCGTCATCCACCAAATCGGCAAACTGGCCTGCCCCAACGACAGCATCATCCATTTGCTCCACATTGTGGAACCCAGCATTTGCTATGAAGTCTCCGGCGTTCTGCCGGATGAAGTGCCCGTTCCCGTGATGGACCAGACGGAAGAAAACGAAGTCATTTCCATCGCCAAAAACCATTTGAAACAGACGGCGGAAAAACTCTCCCGGCTGACGGACGCCACAATCATCCAGGCGGTGGAAGATGAATTTGAAATCAGCGAAGCAGTCATTAATTATGCTGAAAAACACCACATCGACATGATCGTGGTGGGCAAGCATAACCACGGCTTCCTCTCCACCGTCTTTCTGGGCAGCGTAGCAAGCTCCGTGATGCGGAAATCCCCCGTGCCCGTTCTGGTAGTGCCCGTCACCAGGGAAGAACAGTAAAAACCGCCATCTCGCCAGCTCCGTCCCAATCCATGATTACCATACTCTTTATAGGCGATGTGGTCGGCGAACCCGGACGCACCGCCGTGAAACACATGTTGCCGGAACTCAAACGGGAACACGGGGCGGACTTCATCATCGTCAACGGGGAAAACGCGGCTGCCGGGAGAGGTATCACGCCCCGTCTGGCACAGGAACTGCTGCACGCCGGAGTGGATGTCATCACAACGGGAGACCATGTCTGGGACCAGGCGGAGCTGGCCCCGTGGATGGAATCCGAACCGCGGGTGCTGCGCCCCGTCAACTATCCGCAGGGAACACCGGGGCACGGAAGCGTAGTCGTGGAAACTCCCAAGGGGAAAATAGCCGTCATGCAGGTTCAGGGGCGCTCATTCATTCAGCCTCCGCTGGAAAACCCCTTCCTCATCTCGGAAGCGGAAGCCAAAAGGCTCAGGGAAGAAAAAGGCGTGCGGGTTATCTTTGTGGACATGCACGCGGAAACGACCAGTGAAAAAATCTCCACCGGCTACAATCTGGACGGCCTGGTTTCCGCCGTCGTCGGGACACATACCCATGTGCAGACGGCGGATGAAACCATTCTGGAGAGCGGCACGGCCTACCTGACGGACGCCGGCATGTGCGGCCCCGCCGTCGGGGTGCTGGGACGGGAACGGGAACCTATTCTCCAGCGTTTCCGCACCTCCATGCCGGCCAAATTCCCCGTAGCGAACTGGCCCGTGCGCCTCTGCGGAGCCGTCGTGCAAATAGATGAAGCCACAGGCAGGGCGCTCAGCATCGCCCGCATCAGCAAAATCGTGGAAAAACCGGCCTCCTGACATGCATGCTTCAGCAGCATTCCTCTTCCCGTGCCCGGTGGCGGCGCTCTGCGGATGTTCCGGACATGGCGGAAGCCTCGTGAAGCGCAGCCAGGATGCGGATTATAAGAAAAACCTGTTTCAACGGACGCCCTCCATCACACTCGCGGAAGGAAAAAGCTGCCGGCGTCCCGCCTCCCCTTCCCGGAATAACGGGAAGCTGGCTGTGGCGTCCGGAATCCAAGGATTTTCCGCGTTTCCATATTTTCAGGATGAAACAACGGACAGAACCCCGGGCGCCCTTATTCTCCTTAATATCCCATACTCTGAACAGACACGTGGTCATGAACTATGAAGCCAGATTCGGCGGTATAGGCCGCCTGTACGGAAACAGCGGACTATCTCTTCTCAAAAGCGCCCGCATAGCCGTCGTCGGCATTGGGGGTGTAGGTTCCTGGGCGGCGGAAGCCCTGGCTCGGTCAGGCGTAGGCACTATCATTCTGATGGATATGGACGACCTTTGCATCACCAACACCAACCGGCAAATACATGCGTTGGCGTCCACAATCGGGCAATCCAAAACGGAAACCATGGCCACACGCATCCGGGAAATCAACCCAGAAGCGGAAGTCATTCCCATCAGCAGTTTCTATACGGCCTCCAACGCGGGAAAACTGCTGTCGACGGAACCGGACGTCATCATTGACGCCATCGACTCCCTGATACCCAAGGCCCACCTCATCGCCTCCTGTTACCGCGGCAAGCAACCGCTGGTAACCTGCGGCGGCGCGGGAGGACGCATCAATCCCGCCCGGATAGAAATAGACGACCTCTCCCGCACCAGGGGGGATCCCCTGCTCTCCAGCTTACGCTACAGGTTGAAAAAAGATTATGCCCTTCCACTTGGAGAAAAAGCCCGGAAACTGAAAATCCCCTGCGTTTTCTCCCAGGAAACGCCCGTATACCCCACCTGCGACGGAACAACCTCCTGCACACGTGATCCGGAATTCCAGGGGAAAACGGGTTGTGACGCCGGATTCGGCTCCGTCACCCATATCACGGGAACCTTTGGCTTCTTTGCGGCTTCCGCCGCCATTCAAATGCTCCTAAATAAGAAAAAAACACCATCGTCATCATGAACAAACTCCTGCTTTCCCTGCTGGGGGCCGCCCTCCTTCCCGCCTTGACCCAGTGCAACACCCTGGAAAAAGACATTGCCGGCATCAACGCCCGCAATGCGGAAATAGCCCGCGAACCCAAGGGAAACTACTTCGTCGGCCGCCGCTACCATGTACCGGCAACGCGCTTCTGGGGATACCTGCGCCAGCCGGGCCAGACTTGGAGAACGGCCCAACTCGTCATCATGGATGAAAGCGCCTGCCGCACCCCGGACCGCCTGCCGGAATACACCGGAAATCCGCGCTACGCCTACGATAACAACTATGAATACAGGGTATACGGCAAATACACGGGCAAATACGGTTACGAACCCAATTCCAATCTGAGGCTGCCCATCTTCAAACCGACCAGGTTTGAGGTGGCCAACACCACCCCCGGCTGGCTCTTCAAACCCTCGGAAAAATATGATACCGGAGCCGTTACTCTGCGCCCTGCTATCATGCCCGCGACAACCTCCCTCCCGGTCCGGTAAGAAAAACCTGTCCGCAAAAACGGGCCCGGAAAGATAAAAAAGAAGAAAAAGCTTGATATTTTCATTTCTCTGCGCTAAAAACTCCCCGCCTTAAGGCCTCCATGCTCAGGTGGCGGAATTGGTAGACGCGCTAGACTAAGGATCTAGTGGTGATAAACCGTAGGGGTTCGAGTCCCCTCCCGAGCACCATCCTCTTTCATACCGCAAGTTGCTGGTTTTCAGCTCTTGCGGTTTTCGTTTGCCGGCGGCGGGAAAATAAGCCGCAACACATTTTTTATCAACAGGGGAGGGCATGCGCTATAAAAAGAAAGGCATTTCCCCACTTCCGGCCCCCCCGAACTCTTACTTGCCGGAAACAATCCGGACGTAATCAGTAAAGGATTGGCCCTTACGGCATCCGTTAAAAACCCTCCGCCATCAGGGCCACGGCTTCTTCACGGCTCGGCATGGAACGGATGGCTCCCTTGCGTGTCGTCACAATGGAAGCGGCGGCATTGGCGAATAAAAGCATGTCCGCCAACTGGCCTTCCGTCAGGTTTTCCAGCCCGGTTTCCAGAATCCGGTCCAGGCAGCATCCCAAAAAGGCGTCTCCGGCTCCTGTTGTGTCAATAGTCTTGACATTCAAGTACGTAGGCTGGTGAATAAGTTTGCTTTCATAGGCAGCCCAGCTTCCTTTTCTGCCCCCCGTCACCAGAATAAGGCGCAAATTGTCGAACTCCCTCTGCAAAATCCTCAATCCTTCTTCCATGGTGGCGCAGCCGGTGAGAAAGAAAAGTTCCTCCATTTCTATTTTCATGATGCTGCATGCGCCGCATCCGTAGAGCATTTGTTCCCGGGCCAGTTTCATATCAGGCCACAGGGGCGGACGGAGATTGGGGTCAAAAGAGATGAGTGCTCCTTTTTTCCGCGCATGGCTGACGGCATGCCGGGTAGCCCTCCGAACATCATCATGCGTCATGGAAATCGTCCCGAAATGGAAGACGCGCGCGTGCTCCACCAATTCAAGGTCCACTTCTCCCGCAGTCAGCTTCATATCGGCGCCGGGATTGCGGTAAAAGGAAAATTCACGGTCTCCGTGTTCGTCAATCTGAACGAAAGCCAACGTCGTATTGACTTCCCGGGATGCGACGAGACCTGAATCTCCGATGCCTTCTTCCTGAAGCGTGCGGCGAAGCATTTTCCCGAACATGTCGTGGCCCACTTTGCCAATAAAGGAGGTTTTGCGCCCGAGCCTGGACAACATGGACAGAACGTTGCAGGGAGCTCCGCCCGGATTGGCCTGATAAACGGGCAGTTCCCGGTCATTTATTCCGCAGGGAGTGAAGTCTATCAGCAATTCTCCGAGAGCTACGACGTCATACATGCTTTTGCAAATGTTGAAAGTGAACCTTCCGGCAAAATATAAACCGGGAGAGATAAAGAAGCATAGAATGCGACGGCCTTGCGGGAAAAGGAAAAAGAGATTCATTCCAGTCATGGCGGAAAAGGAATTTCCCCTTTTATCCCGCCCTGCAGAAACCTCGAAGGTTGATGGAGCATCCGGATGTGAACAAGTATGGCATATATCCCTAACGCCCTCCACTCAGGAAATGCCCATCAAGATGAGACGGCAAAAACAGTCCTGCGCGAGGCACGCGCGGAACGCAGGAGAGAGTGTCCCCAACGGGGCAAATGCCCCCTTACGGGCATTTATGGGCGCGACTTCTTCTGCTCCCTCCCATTCCTCCGCAACAAACACGCATTTTCAAGGCATTTCAAGCTTCTTTAAGAGAATTCAACCCTTTTCAAGCATGTGTGATGGTCACAGTATTCCGCATTTTTCTTCATGATTCCCTTCCCATCCTGTAATATGCGCCCATGCAAGAAAAAAGCAGCGGCTTTCAATGGCCCGCACAGTGGACCCCCGATATTCTCGCCACGTTAATGTTCGTGGTGCAGAAAGGAAGGATTCTCCTGATACGCAAAAAGAGGGGAATCGGCGCGGGTAAGGTGAACGGCCCCGGCGGAAAGTTTGAACCGGGGGAAACGGCCCTGCAATGCGTTTTGCGGGAAGTTCGGGAAGAGCTTCACATTGATATTGAGGATGCCCGGGAAATGGGCGTGCTGAATTTTTCCTTTGCCTGCGGCACCATTCCGGAAATCCGCTGCCATGTGTTTATGGCGACGTCTTTTACAGGCACCCCCACGGAAACCCCCGAGGCGGAGCCCTTCTGGTGTCCGGTGGACGGGATTCCCTATGACCTCATGTGGCAGGATGACCGGTTCTGGCTGCCCGCCATGCTGGACGGGAAACGGTTTGAGGCGTTTTTCACGTTCGAGGGGGACCGGATGATGGAATTTTCCCTGAAAACCGGGGATTGAACCGCCAAGAAACCCCAGATTGCGCCTCCTCCCTTTAAGCCGGATGGGGAACGCTGAACTTTTCTTATTCCGTCCTTCCCCACGGAGGCAACAGATTCAGAAGGAGGGGGAAACAGCACTGCCCGGCGCTCCAGAAAAGATTCCCTGAAATTCACCTGAAGGTGGGGGGCAAAGAGGGGGCATTTGCCCCTGAAGACCATTCTGAACAGCAGCTAACGTTGAAGGGCCGGCTTCCGAAAAAAATGGACCTTTCCCCTTGTACCGGGATACATCATATTCATCTCCTTCCCTCCAGGTATCCTGAAACGGATCATAGGAATTGCTCCGGACGCCAGCATCGCAGAGATTTCCCCATGGCGTCCAGAAAAAGGAAAGTTCTCCCTGCCGGAAACCGGTTCCGGCTTGAGGTTCATGCGAAGGGCTGGAATTCAGCCAAATCCGCGGCTCCGTAAGAAAACGGGGGGATGGTTGCATAATCGGACGGTAATGGAGGTTTAAGGGAGCAAATCAGCTCCGGCCTTTATTTTTTCCAAGCGCATCCGAATATCCACTGGTGCATCAAATCCCTTTTCCGTAAACGGGCGTGGGCTTTTCTTTTTGCCCGGTATCCGGAAAATGCTGATTTTTCCTATGTTTTGCCTTCTTTTTCAGGTAATGTGCGGATGCCTGCGCCCTTGCCGCTTTTTTACTTTGCACGGGGAAAGGACGGCTCCCGCCTCCGGGCATCAGGCCGTATTCTTTAAGCTTTTCCTCCCGCCTCCGTTGTGATAATGATACGGGAGCAACCGTGTGATCCTTGATCGTTCACTTGCTGGCTATTTCAATTCATATTCCATTATTCAACATGTATACCCCCGAATTCAAAAACATCCTCACTTCCACCCTGGACGGACTGCGTGCGGAAGGACTTTACAAGGAAGAACGCTTTATCGCCTCCCAGCAGTACTCCCAGGTGACACTGAAGGACGGACGCTCCGTCATCAACATGTGCGCCAATAATTATCTGGGCCTTGCTAATAATCCGGAAGTGATGGAAGCCGCCAAGAAAGCCATCGACCAGTGGGGTTTCGGCATGGCGTCCGTACGTTTTATCTGCGGCACGCAGACCCTTCACCGTCAATTGGAAGAACGTCTTACCCAATTTCTCGGCACGGAAGACACGATTCTGTTTCCCTCCTGCTTTGACGCCAACGGCGGGCTGTTTGAAGGCCTCCTGACTGCAGACGACGCTATTATTTCCGATTCCCTGAACCACGCTTCCATTATTGACGGCGTGCGCCTCTGCAAAGCCAAGCGCTTCCGTTATGCCAACAACGACATGGCAGACCTGGAAGCCAAGCTTCAGGAAGCGGACGCCGCCGGAGCGCGCGTGAAGTTGATTTCCACAGACGGCGTCTTTTCCATGGACGGCATCATTGCTCAGCTGGACAAGATTCACGAGCTGGCAGCCAAGTACAATGCCATTGTCCACTTTGACGACTGCCACGCCACGGGCTTCCTGGGCGAAAAGGGCCGCGGCACGCATGAATACCGCGGCCTGTTCGGCCATATAGACATCACCACCGGTACCCTGGGCAAAGCACTGGGAGGCGCTTCCGGCGGCTACGTCTCCGGCCCGAAAGAAGTAGTGGATGTCCTGCGCCAGAAGGCGCGCCCGTACCTGTTCTCCAACAGCGTGGCCCCGGCTATCGTAGCCGCTTCCATCAAAGTGCTGGACCTGTTGGAACAGTCCACGGAAGCGCGCGACCGCGTAGAAGCCAATACCAAGTATTTCCGTGACGCGATGACGGGAGCCGGATTCACCATCGGCGGCAAGGACCACCCCATTTCCCCGGTCATGCTGGGGGATGCCGTCCTGTCCCAGAAATTCTCCGCCCAGCTTCTGGACGAAGGAGTGTACGCCGTCGGCTTCTTCTATCCCGTCGTTCCCAAGGGACAGGCCCGCATCCGCACGCAGATTTCCGCAGCCCATACCCGCGAACAGCTGGACAAGGCGATTGAGGCCTTCTGCAAGGTAGGTAAAAACCTGGGCGTTATTTCCTGATTCCCGCGCTTTCCATGGCTTCGGACGCATCACCCATGCCCGGCGGCAACCTGCCGACGCTGCCCGTCAAGCGGGTGGTGCGTCCCACTCCCTCCATTCCGGACCATGAAGTTGTGCGCCAGATAGGGAGCGGCGCGTACGGAGAAGTATGGCTGGCAAAATCCCTGACCGGGGCGTGGCGCGCCGTCAAAATCGTATGGAGGGAGGATTTTGAAGACGAGCGCTCTTTCAACCGGGAATTTGAGGGCATTCTCCAGTATGAACCCATCGCCCGCAACCATCCGGGGCTGGTCCATATCCTGCATGTAGGGAGGCATGACCAGGATTCCCCGTTTTATTATTACGTCATGGAACTGGGCGACGACGCCCGCACCGGAGTTCATATTACACCGGACGAATATATTCCGCGCACGCTCCAGACGGACAAGAAGTTTTCCGGCAACAAGCCTCTTCCCCTGGATTACTGCCTGGAGGTAGGCAGCCAGCTGGCCCATGCCCTGCTATACCTGCACAGCAAGAACCTGACGCACCGGGACATCAAGCCGGCGAACGTCATCTTTGTCAACGGGCGCCCCAAACTGGCGGACATAGGCCTAGTGGCCCATCTGGACCAGCGCAGCTTTGTAGGGACGGAGGGATTCATCCCCCCCGACGGCCCCGGCACCCGGCGGGCGGACGTTTACGCGCTGGCCAAGGTTCTGTATGAAATCAGCACGGGAAAGGACCGCATGGATTTTCCCGAACTCCCGGATGACTTGCCGGAAGGCACCGTGCGCAAGAAATGGCAGGCCTTCAACACCATCATTTGCCAGGCGGCGGAACCCCGCATTGAAGAATGCCCCATTGATTCCGCAGAGGAGCTGGCGGAAAAAATAGACGCCCTCCGGGGATATGAAGTGCCTTCCCGTTTCCGTCTTCAGAAGAAAAAGAAACGCCGCAAACTCAGACGGGCCCTCCAACTTCTGGCTGCAGCCGCCGCCGGAGCCCTGACTGCCTACTGGGGGGCCTTATGGCTCAACAACAGCCAGCATCCGCTGGAGGAACCTGCCTCGGATATTCATCCGGATATCCACTCATCCGCTCCGGAAGAAGAATCCCGGACCGGATACGTGCTGGTGACCAGCTCCCCGGCGGGAGCGTCCGTGTATGATGCGGACGGCAACTATCTGGATGAAACTCCCTATGGCCCCATTGAATTGCCTTCCGGCTCCCCGGTAGCCTATACCATCAAGAAATCGGGGTTTGCGGACAAGGAAGAGGCGGGAACCGTCAAAGGAGGGGCCACGCTGGCCCTGGGCGGCGTGCTGAAGGAGTACCATCCCCCTACGGACAGCCAGCCCTGGAAGGATACGGAGGGCGTTACGTACCTGCCCGCAGAAACGCGCCATGTGGCGCAAGGCCCCCTTACCGCCGCCCTGTTCAACAAATTTCTGAAGGAGGACCGCCAGAAAGGGAACTTCCAGATGAAAAGGGAACAGACGGAACCGGGGCATCCGGAGAAGGATGTGGCCCTGCTCACGCAAGACGGCATCACGGCCTACCTGGCGTGGCTGAACAAGAAATGCGAGCGGGAAGGGCTGCTGGGCAAGGAATTTTCCATCAATGCGGATCCGCTTCCGCAGGCTTCCGGCAGCACGGAAAACCACAATGCCTACGTCCTGAATGTCACCCGCGTGTTCCAGGTGCCCATTACCGTCACCACCAACCCGCCGGGAGCCAGCGTTTTTTTCAATAACAGGCTCATCGGGCGTACCCCCATTGAAGAATACGTCAACCAGGTTCCCTACGTCATTGAAATCAAACTGCCGGGGCACGCCACCATGCGTCGCAGGGGGCTGGATCCGCAGGACTTATACCTTTCCCTGCAGTTGGAACCGGACAAGTCTGTCGTTTTTGGCTCGCCCTGGACCAACAGTCTGGGCATCAAACTGGTCCCTGTGGGAGGAAATGCTCTGGTCATGACCCACGAAGTGCGCGTAAAGGACTTTCAGGAATTCCTGAAAGCTACCGGAAGGAAAGCTCCGGCCCGGCCCGGCTTTCCCCAGGGAGAAGACCACCCGGTGGTGAATGTCAGCAGGCAGGACGCGCGCGCCTTCGCCAGATGGCTTACCAGCAAAGAGCGGGCCCTGGGCCTGATTGATCAGCACGACTCCTACCGTCTTCCCAAGGATGAGGAATGGAGTTCCTGGGTGCGTCTGACGGATGAACAGGGAGCCTCCCCTTATGAAAAGACGCTGCCTCATGAAAACTCCCGGGAAGCCTTCCCGTGGGGGTATTCATGGCCGCCGCCTGATAAAACGGGAAATTTTGCGGACCAGTCTGCCCTGATTTACCTGCCGTCCTCCCGCGTTATCGTAGGATATAACGACGGACAGCCGTATACGGCCCCCGTAAAAACCTTTCCGCCCAACCACCTGGGCCTGTACGACCTGGAAGGAAACGTCATGGAATGGGTAGACGATTCCTACGGGGGGCCGGAATCCCTCCCCATCCGCAACTATGGTGTCGCCCGCGGAGGCAGCTACCTGTCCTTCCGCCCCAAACAGCTCACCACTTCCATCCGCACTCCCCTGCCGGAAAATACGAGGGATAACGCGCTGGGCTTCCGTCTTATCCTGTCTTCCGAACGCCCCGCCATTCCAACAGCTCCCTGACGCCGTATCTGCGGCAGCGGTTTTCCCCGCTCTTTCCCCCTCTGAAACACACCGCCCCCCCAAGGGGGAAAGCCCTGAGGCTTGAGAGAGCTTCCGGCTCTCCGGGAAAATGATTGAAAGGGCCTCCCGTTATGCTACCATTCTTCCGCATCCTTTTCCTGAATGAAAATCATCGCCATCGCCAACCAGAAGGGGGGAGTGGGAAAAACCACTACGGCCATCAACATGGCTGCCGCCTTGGCTCAGCTGAAAAAGAAAATCCTTGTCATTGACCTGGACCCGCAGGCCAATGCCACCAGCGGCATGGGCATTGACGGAAAAGACATGCCCAGCCTGTATCCGGCCCTGCTCGGCCAGCTTCCGGCGGAAGAGTGCATCCTGCCTTCCGGCAGGAAACGGCTGGATATCATCCCCTCCACCATGGACCTGGCCGGCGTGGAAATAGAATTGGCCCGTTCCGGCAACCATCTGACCCGCCTCCGGGAAACGCTCGCCCCCCTGCGGGAGTCGGACACCTATGATTACTGCATCATGGACACGCCACCTTCCCTGGGCGTTTTAATGACCTCCGCCCTGGCCGCCTGCGACGAAGTGCTGACTCCCCTCCAATGCGAATGGTTCGGTTTGGAAGGGCTGGCCAAGATTCTGCACGTGACGGCGCAAATCTGCGCCAGCGGCGCCAATCCCCGCATTCGGCATGAAGGAGTACTGATGACCATGTATGACGGCCGCACCAATCTTTCCCGCCAGGTCATCGACCAGGTGGAACGGCATCTGCCCCAGATGCTGTACAAAACGGTCATCCCCCGCTCCATCCGGCTGGGGGAGGCCCCCAGTTTCGGCCACACCATTTTTGAACACGATCCTTCCGGAGCTGCGGCGGACGCCTACCTGAAAGCAGCCCGGGAATTCATCAAACGCCATAAACCCTGAACATTTGGAGAAACAAGCTTCCCGGAATGCCGCAAACCTCTGCGGGAGGAACAGGCAGAAAGGGCACCGCAGAAAACTTCCTCCTTCATTTTGCCTTCCGGGTTTGTTACGTCCATTTAACGTCAGGAAAACCTCTTCCATACCACCCCCCGGAGACGGAGGAAAACAGGCATTCCCCTTGACTTGACTTCCGCGGCATATAAGAATGCTCCAGCTCCGTTTCAGGAACTTTTCCCCTCATGCCAGCAGAAGAAGGCCAGCCAGACGACCAGCCCCGGGTGACAGGGCAAGTCCCGCCTCCCGCTCCGACGACAGGCCTGGAACAGATTCTGCCCGGACGTCCGCCCCTGCCCCATGCGGAAGAAAAAGGGGCCTTTTTCGTTTACCAGCGGGAGCTGGCTCCCGGCACGCGCCTGGAACAATATGAAATCATCCGCGTCCTGGGCAGCGGAGGTTTTGGCATCACATACCTGGCGAAGGATCTGTTCCTGAACCGCAACGTGGTTATCAAGGAAAACTTCCCTTCAAGATACTCCTACCGGGACCCTCTGACCGGGCATATCCGGCCCAATAATGAACACGATCTGGAAAATTACACCTGGGCTCTGAAAAGCTTTCTGAGCGAGGCTCAGACGCTGGCGGAGCTCAACAACCCCGGCATCGTCAGAATCCTTTCCGTCTTTGAAGCCAACGGCACGGCCTACTTCGCCATGGAGCATATTACCGGCCTTTCCCTGGATTATCTGGGGGAAAAACTTCACAGCACCGGGCACCGGTATACGGAAGACGAACTCAAGGGGCTGCTGACGCGCCTGCTCCGGATTCTGGACTATCTCCATTCCCGGCACATTTACCACCGGGATATCAAACCCGGCAACATCCTGCTGACGGAGGAAGGCACGCCCGTGCTGATCGACTTCGGAGCGGCACGGCATGCCCTGAAACTTCATGCCGCCACCGTCCTGACCACCCAGGGGTATTCCTCCCCGGAACAGGCGCTGGGCAAAACGAATATCGGCCCGTGGAGCGATCTCTATTCCGTAGGGGCCACTTTTTACGCCCTGCTTACAGGAAATCCTCCGGACCGCGCGGAAGCGCGCCTGGCGGAAGATGAAATGCAGCCGCTGCACAGCGACCCCGTGCTCACCCGCTATTACTCACGGCAGTTCCTGCTTTCCCTGGACAAGGCGCTGGCCCCCCAGATCAATTGCCGTTACCAGACTGCCGGCGAATGGATTCACGACATTTGCGCCATTTCCGGGGAAGAATCCTCCGCCACTATTCAAGTCCTCCCGGCAGACCTACGCCATGCCCATCCGGAAGGAATGCCGACTCCCGGCGCCGGGAAAAACATCGGCAGCAGAAAGGCCGCCACCGGAACGGACGGTCTTCATTCCGCCTCACGCAGGCAGTCCGCACGCGCTCTTCGCCGCAACCGCCACATGATGTCCCTTCTGGTAGGAAGCGCATGCACCATCCTGCTGGGAGCGGGAGCATTTTATCTGCTGGATTACATGAAAAAAGCCCCTATGGGCACTACCATCAATACCATCAAGGAAGCCATCCAGCAGCCCGCGGCAAACTCCAACGTGGGAGAACCGGAACCGCCGCCACGGGATCTGGCATCCATCCGCATTCCGGAACTCAAAATAACGGAAGACGCGGCGCTGGAACCGCGGTCGCTGACGGAGTTCCGTTTGCGCCTTGACGACACCATCCTGACCCGTTCCGGGCTTCCTCCCATCCTGCCGGAAAAACTGCGCATCTCCTGCATTTATCTCCAAATCATTCCCCCGGCAGTAAACGGGGAAAAACTGTACCTCACCATCCGGGACTCCAACGGCGTCCTGGTGGACCGCTCCATCAATGCCGTCCCCTCCTTCACGGTGCCGGGGCAATCCACCTCCACCTTCTTCTTTCCCGCACTCCCGGAACTGTCCACGGACCGCACCTACACGTACTCCTTTGAAAATGCCGCCCACCAGGCCGTTCCCATGCAAATGGCATGTTTCAAAAACGAGACGAAACGCACGGATGAAGCCTTCCCGAAAATCCGTTTCATCGCTGCTCCCCCCGTGCCGGAACCGGCCCTGCTCCATGACCCGGCCTACAAAAATCTTGTGGCGTCAATCGCCGCGCCCTCCCCGGAGAACAAAAATATTCTCGACCAGGCAAGTTCCATGCCGGGCATGCTGCCGGCCCTGGAGCAACTTTCCAAAGCCGGCTACCCGATAGCCCAGCAGGCACTGGGGAAAACCCTCATGTCTCCGGACTGTCCCGGCGGTTCCAGGCCGGAAGAAGGCGTGGAATGGCTTTACCGTTCCGCCACAGGAGGGTGCTACGAAGCCATGAAGGAGCTGGGCATCCTGCTCATGGACATCCCCTCCTATTTTCCCCGCCTTCCCCAGCAGCCTCCCCTTGCCTCCCGGGATTACGCCCAGGCAGCGCGTTTCCTGAGAATGGCGGTCCAATACCGGGACCAGGAGGCCCTGTACCTGCTTTCCCTCATGTACTCCCAGGGCTGGGGCGTACCCGCCTCCCCGGAACTTTCCAGCCTGATGATGGAACGCCTCAATGGATCCTCCTACTCCACGGACAGCTTGAATCCCAACGCGCCTATCGCGGCGTACTGGCTTCCCCTTCCTCTTGCCGGAGAAAAAAACACCATTCTGCGCTTCACTATTCCAGGGCCGTTCGCCCCGTCCCAGCTCAAGGGCGTTACTCTGCACAACACAAGCCTGAAGGATGCCTTCTCCATCAGTAAAATCAATATTCTCCAACATGGGCGCCTCATTCTGGATATCATTTCCCCCCAGGAAGTGCTGCCCGGCAAAAGCTCCGCTCCCATAGGCATATCCATCCCGGAAGGGCTGCTGGCGGATACGACCCTGCCTCTGGAAGTGGAAATTTTGCTGACCCCCGGAAACAGCTGCGGCGTGGTGGAAATGCCCCCTCCGGTGGAAAAGAAAAACTCCGGAATTGAAATCAATTAAGCTTCACCGCTTTTCAACGTGAAACAGCAACAGGGGAAACGGAAAACACCCTTGATTCCCGCCCGGGGCATGCTACAAAAGATAAATGAATGCCTCTGTTTTCCTGCGGCGCATGCTCCCTATGCTGGCCGCGTTCCTGATGGCCTCCTGCGGTGATCCTACCGTCTCCTACTGGAAAAAGGCGGCGGACATCAATACGGAATACTCGGAAAAAAGCGACGCACTGGTGCAACGCCTCCTGAAACTGAAAAAGAACCCTACCCTTCCGGGCCTGGAAGAAAGCAGCAGGGATGCGGCTGACCTGTTGCGGGAAAGGGACGAAGAACTGGCGGACCTGAGAACGAAAAACGTGGATCCCGCCGTGACGGCCTATGTGGAAGAAGACCGCAAGCTTTTTGCCAGAGGAAGGGAATTGGCGGAACGCTACCAGCAATACTTTGAAAAATATCTTAAGGGAGGACCGGATTTTACTCCGGATCCTTCCCGGGCCGTCGCCCATATAGGCCGAGGCCGGCAGGAAATACGCAAAATTCTGGCAGAAGCCCGAAAACTGGAAGAACGGGCTGAAATGCTGAGAAAAGAAAAATCAGCTGAGCTCGAGCAAGAACTTCCTCCGCTGTACTTTCGCCTTCCGGAGTTGAAACAACTTCTATCCAGCCGTTAGAAAACGCGTACGAACCATTTGCATCAATGCGGAGTCACGGCCAGTCTGACAGCGGCTTTTACACTGCACGGGCGGACACAACCGGCTCCTGAAACTTTCCCCGTCCATGTTACGGAAATATCCCTTCCCTGGATTTACAGGAAAAACGAGTCCCCCTGCTGTCCATCGTCGTTTATTTCAGCATTCAAATTTCATTCCCTGAATACCCCTTAGCACAGGCTTCATAGTTTAAAATTCCAAAGAAGGGGTATGCCTCCCCTCCACAAAAAAGCCCCATTCATATTTCATGAACGGGGCTATATTAATTTTTCAAATTCACCTGGGAGTTTGATCAATGACGATAAAATCCTTTTTCCCCACATACTCCCTCCGGACATCCGGATCTCCATATTCGTCCCGGAAACGTACTTCCAATTCGTATATTTTCCCGCTGGCCAGAGGTTGTAAACAGGTCAGCAGCAGGTATGCATCCTTGACGGGCACTTCATATTTTTCTCCGGGGTTCAGGGTAATAAAGTGCATAAGATTCGCGACACGCTCCATTTGATAGGAGGGAAGATACCATGCCGTTGGCCTTTTTCCCTTCTTTCCGTTTCCCTTACTCCATATCTTGATGATCATATTCGGCCCGCGTTCCTTGAGAGGATAGAAGTCGTCGAAAAGACGCACAGCCTTTTCTCCCTTATTGGCAAACACCAGCTTGAAGTCCGGAAAAGCGGCTCTTGAATCGAACGAAGCCTTTTCCATCACCACGGAACATTCAATCCCGTTATCGGCCATATCCCCCCATGCAGGAGCATGGAAGAACAGGCTGGCCAAAAGCCCTAAAATTTGGAAGATTTTTTTCATTGCAGCGCGAGCTTTTGGGAGAAGGCGAGAATTCGCGCTTCATCGTCGAGTTCCCTTCGTACTTCCCTTCCTGGATAGGTTCCTTGTCCATCGTGACGTTGAACGCGACCGCATTGCCACTAGAGGGATCGTAAGCGTTATTCTCATACTTTAAAGCCACCTTGTAATAAAATGTCTCACTATCTCCAGGGCGATTGATCGACCACGGAGAAATCTTTTCTTCCTACATACTTCCTCCGAACACCGGGATCTCCATATCCGTCACGAAAGATTACTTCCAACTCATATTTCTCACCATTGCGAAGGCGGCGTGAAGGCCCAAAATAGTGCATCAACAGATACGCATCTTTGATGAGCACTTCATGTCTTTCTCCCGGCTTCAACGTGATGAAGTTCAAGAACTGTCCTCGCTCAATGCAATAATGAGGGTAATATGCTGCTACCTTTTCCTTTTTCTCTTTTGTCAATTTCCAAAAAATCTCTATGGAAATATGCGGACCGTTATCCTTGAGAGGATAGAAGTCATCGAAAAGACGCACGGTCTTTTCGCCCTTGTTCGTGAACACCAGCTTGAAGTCCGGGAAGGCAGCCCTCGCGTCAAATTCGGTTTTTTCCATCACCACGGAGCATTCCACTCCGTTGTCGGCCATGTCCCCCCACGCAACCACATGGAGGGACAGGCTTGCCAGAAGTATTAAATACCGGAAGATTTTTTTCATTGCAGCGCGAGTTTGGCCGTCGCCCGGAGCATCCCCAGGAAACAATCCTTACCCTGCTGATTATAGTAGCGCGTTTCCAGTTCACAAGAACATTGTTTCCAGCCTTCCAGATCGACTTCATCCAGACACACCGGAATCGTGACGCTGTATTCCTGACCGGGTGCAAGCTCCCGGTAGTTCAAGGGTCGCTGGAAGGTCATGGTGCCTATTTCCCTGTTCAGAACGCGCATTTTCCCCTGTTGCGTCCTCAACACCGTCACGAAAAAGAAATCGGACGTTTCGTCGTTGATTTCATCGGGAATGCGGACAGGCTCGTTTCCTTCGTTGCGGAAGCGGACTGTGATTTTGCCTTCCGTGAATTGGGAAGTATCCGCCATGGAGAGGATCAAGGACGCCGGTTCCTCCGCAACAGCCATGCTGCGGGTTTCACCTTCGCTGACCGGAGGCATGAAACAGGGAGGCTCGATCGTTCCAGGTTTCGTGATAAACCTGGGAACATTGTTCCACCCCATCGCGTCGGCCAGACGAATGACATAGGCGGTTGCCTCGTTCAGGACTTCCTGTCCGGCGCAATAGGGTCTGTCATTGGCATCATCTGGCAACGCCAGTACATAGGCTGATGTCTCCGTCCAAAGATCCAATGCCATTTCATTGGCAAGAGCCTGCATGAACTTCACGGCTTTATCCATGTTCGGTTCTTTGTCGCAGGAGATAGTCTGATTTTCAAGCATTTCCTGTATTTTGGAGTCCTTCCAGTAGAACTTGTAGGCATCCTCCCATTGACGGCGGTGGTGTTCTTCGTGGGCGAGGGAAGCCTGCGGCGTGTGCCATGTGCCCACTCTTCCGCAGGCCTGGTAGCCGTTCATTTCGTTGACCGCTTCGGTGGCTTCTTCTTCATTGAGAGGGGGATCAACATAGGGATTCACGTAAATGCCTTCATACATAGTTAGCTTGGCTCCGGCAGAAACGGAAACAACACGACACCTCCATACGTTTTCCGATTCATCTTTGCAAACCGTTACGCAAATCTTAGGTCTCAAGCTACTTACATTGCAGTCACCATTCCCTTCCAAATAGACGGGTTCCGGTTTCTCAAATTCCAGTTCCACTTCCTTGGATGGCTCACAGGTGATAGTGGATTCCTTTTCAATTGTCCACAATTTGATTTTGGGGGACGGCGAGAATTCGCGCTTCATCGTCGAGTTGCCTTCATACTTCCCTTTCGTAATAGGTTTGGTATCCATGGTAACGTTGAATGCAATGGCATTGTTGCTGACGGGGGTGTAGGCGTTGTTGGTCCACGACAGGGCCACCCTGTAATAGCCCGCTTTCAGGTACCTGGAATCGGTTTCAATATTCAGCTTGCCGTTGGGTGGTGTCCCATCCTTTTTTATAGCTTGCTCACCGGCAATCGTCAGGCTGCCTGTGTCGTCGGCTTCCACGCCGAAATAGTACAAGCCGTCACGCTCCACCTTGATGAACATTTCGGGAGCTCCAGTACAGGTGGCATAATCCGAAGGAGTTCCGTCAAAGCCATATATCATTTCATCAACGCCAAGCGTCTTGTTGATAAGAGGCTCATACCCTTGATAGATGCAGACGGGATTAACTGCCTTGTTGATTGGTATATAATTGTTCATTGCTATTGTTGTTATTTACTTTCTGGAAAAACTGAACCATCAGCCTTCCGGCATTTCTGCGGCATTACCTGAACCCATCAACACGTTTAACGCGTAGTCCCCCTCATTCGGAACGAAGAGGAACGACCTCCCCTCTAATTTTACGTGCTGCCGTGAACTTGCAAAAAAACTCCTGGTGCGTTTTTATATCCTGATTCACGCCATTTTGGAACAAGGTTGCTCCATATAGATCTGACAACAGGCACGGGCGGCATTCCGCCGCACAATCATGATGCCTTAAAAAACAAGCATTCTCCTCCTTCTCTGTCCGTTCCGCCAAAGAAAAAGGCTGTTTCCAGAGAGTCCTTCACTTAAAAACAAAGCATCTTTTCCAAAAACGAGATTGACACCCGCGGTTCTTTTCCCTAGTATCCGCGCACAGCATCAGCGGCGGGGTAGCCAAGTGGTAAGGCGACGGTCTGCAAAATCGTTATTCGCGGGTTCGATTCCCGCTCCCGCCTCCATGTTTACTTTCAACATTTTACGCATTTAGCGTAGTAAAAAGTGTAGTAAACATCTTGTTTTTAGCTCCACATTTGGAGCAATTCTTGTCTTGGAAAGGGGGTGCATTATGAGTTCCGGCCCCTCTGTTATACACGTTTACGGAGATCTGCTTGATCACCTCCTACACGCCTACGGAGAAACACAGGAGCAATGGAATGCGCCTTTTGATGCCGCTCCCATCTTTCCGGAACTCTCAAAACAACTCTACGAATGCGGCTTGAATCATCATCAGCTTGATGTGGTAAAAGAAGAAATAGCGGACGCACGTCTGCATATCCTTATCGGAATTTTCACTATTCTCTTCCGTAACGGCTACCATCCGCAACGCGTTACCCGGAATGTGTACAAACTTGCCAAACTATACTGTCCGGAATCAGTAAAAAACTTGTCTCATTCCGATCTTGCTTTGCTGACCAGCGACACAATCAGCGCATCATCCATGCGGGCGCACGCCTGCAACGCTTTCCTGGATTCCTTAACCCCCGACCAGGCGCAAGCTCTTATCGACAAATACGGCAAGAGTGCCCTGCACAAGCTCGCACAAGTTTCCTGGACCAGCCGGAAAGCTCAAAAGAAACACCGCAGAAAAAAGAAGCAAGCCTCCCCCTCCCCCCGCACACGCAAACACCCGGAACTCAATCTTGACCTTTGACCATGGACGCCATCACCCGCGCACAAAAACATATTGATACCCTGGAACCAGCCGTTTCCGGCTCCGGCGGGCATGCTGCCACGTTCCGCGCATGCCGCATCCTTGTAAACGACTATAATCTATCTTTGGATGAAGCCTGGCCTATCCTGCTAACATTTAACGCCCGGTGTGAACCGCCGTGGAATGAAAAAGAACTCCGGCGCAAGCTGGAAGATGCGGCGCGCCGCCCCAAGGGCAACTACGGCACCGACAAATCCCAGGGACGCAAAAAACCGGAACCGGCCGCCCTGCCTCCATCTAAACGCATAGCCAAGGGGCAAGCCAAATACAATCCGCCCCCCAAGGCCCCCACAGGGCCGCCGCCAGTCCCACAGCTTGATTCCTCTGTCATTGCCACCCTGGCGGAAAAAGGGGCTCCAGTATTATCCCGCTATTTCCTCGCCAATATCTCCGCCACAGATCCGGCCATAGTTACGCCGGATATGTATTTACGCGCCCTGTTTGATACGGCACGCGGAGAAAAAACAATCATTTTCGCCGACCGGAAAACGCAAGGTCAATGCCTCTGGCCAGACCAGGCCAAACACATTCCCACAGCCGCCCCGGACGGCATTATCTTCCTGGGGCAGCCCGTGGACGGATTTTACCGTATCAGGGACGGGAAAAAAAGCCGCCGCTCTTCAGAATGCGTCCTCACCTGGCGTCATGCTTTGCTGGAATCAGACCAAATGGACGACGTGAAGCAATGGCTCCAGGCACTCATTACTCTTCCTCTCCCCATTGTCTCCATCACCTTCTCCGGGTCCCGATCTCTGCATGTACTCTTCCGCCTGGAAGCGGCCACACACGAAGAATGGCGCGGGTATGTGGACCAGATAAAGCCCGCCTTAGCCCTCATTGGCGCGGACATCCAGGCCCTCACAAATCATCTTGTCATGCCGCGGCTGCCCGGCTGCTATCGCACCGTAAACGGCCAGGAAAAACTTCAGGAACTTTTGTATTTCAACCCGCGCCCCACCCTGCGCCCCTTACTCTACGCCACTCCGCTCCGCAACGTAGAACAGGACTGGACAACCCGCGCCGCGGAAATCGTCGCCCGCCCGGATGAATGGCCGTTGCCCTTGATCCAGCAAGCCGCCGCAGCCTGCACCACCTACGGCCTCAATGCTGCCCTCCAATCTCTCACTCCCTTACTCCCTCCCAAAAAATGACCTCCCCCCAAGAACTTATTCTCAAATTACAAAATTTGCTAACCAACGCCTCCGGCGCGGATCTTCAGCAATTTTTGGCCGGGCTGGAGCAACCTGGCCCGGCCCCTGCCGAAGACGACCTTACGCCGGACGGAAGAATCAAAGTTGCCATGCCCTCCAAAAATGGCACGACAACCCCCCAATGGTGCGAACGCGTCGCCATAGCCCTCCAACGCGCCAATGCCCCTATTTATAATCTGGCCGGCTCTCCTGTGTATATCACAGACGACGGGAAAACCGTGTACCTTAACCCCAACAATTTCATCTCCGCCGCGGAAAAGTATATCTGCCCGTGCGCTTTCCGCTCCAAAGACGACTCCACGCTTGTTTACCAGCCCATGAAAGAACCGCTGGCAAAATTAACCCTTTCATCCATGGAATTCCTCACGGCCATCCCGGAATTGATCAAAATCCACGACCAAATCACTCCGGCCATGCTCCCTAATGGCACCTACCACCTTAACCAGCGCGGCTATGATCCGGAAAGTAAGATTTACACCCTGAAAACCGCCGTGGACTACGATACGGAAATGCCGCTGGAGCAAGCCTTGCTTATCTGGCGCAACTGGCATAAGGAATTCCCCTTTCTGGACTGGTCTTCCTCCGATCTTCAAGAACGGGCCACTTCCGCCACATCCCGCTCATTTGCGGTCCATACCTGCGCCTGCGTCGCCCTGTACGCATCCGCCATGCTCCCCTTGTCCTCACCTCGACTTGGTTATGTCTATACCTCCAATTCTCAAAGATCCGGCAAATCACTATTGGCAGACCTTGCCACCGGCATCACGTACAACAATAACGCAAAACATCCATGGTATTATGATGACGAAAAGCTTCAGGGCGTCTTGAACACCATCCTTAACACCCGCGCGCCCTACGTCTATTTTGACAACCTGCGCGGCAAGCTACAATCTACTTGTTTAGAATCCTTCATTTCCTCCGTCTCCCAAGACATACGCCCATTTCATACACAATCTCTTGTTACCAAACAAAACTGCGCCACCGTCTTCATCACCGGAAACTCCCTGGAATGGAACACCGACCTTGCTTCCCGGCTGCTGATATGCGACTTGAATTTGACAGAATCCAATCCCCAGGATCGGACGGTTCAGCGCGTCATTGACCTTGAAACCATCCAGGACTCCGGCAACCGGGCGGAACTGCTGGCCTGCCTGCATGCGTTTGTTCGCAACTGGATAGAGCAAAAACGGCCCATGCCGGACAAAACAAGAGCAGGTTTTCAACGTACATCATCCATTATTGCGGGCATTGTCTCCCTGCTTGGCATTGGCGATCCGTTCGGGGAACGTCCTGATGAAATATACGGTGGCGGCGACCAAAACCTTCAGGATATGCGCGACTTGGTGCAAACGGCGGCGGCACGCCTGAAGCCCGGTGAAACATACGGAGAAATCAAATGGGACGAAATCATTGAAATCTGCATTGAACGTAACTCGTTTGAATCTCTTATTGACGCACGCACGGAATACGTGACGGAAACGGACGAAAACGGGCATGAAAGCAAGATACCCCGTTATAAACTCACCCAGGCATCCAACAAACGCTTTTCCTTTCTCCTTAATTCAACCTACGGAGGGAAGACATTCAAGCTAAATGACGGCCGTACCGTCAAATGGGATTCCCGCGGGAAGAAGCGCAGCAAGAAATATACGTTCCAAATATCTTGATGCACAAAAAAAAGGGCGGCCGGAACCAACACCAGCCGCCCTTCTACTTTCCGGAGTACCCTATAACCGCGCAAACTGAAAATGCATCCAATCATAATCCCTCTCCCTCCCCAGGGATACGCCGCCTTCAGCTTCCACAAATTCCCAAAAGGCATCATAATCCGTTCCAGACAGGCGCGCCTGCGGTTTATGAACCTTCAGCCCGTTATGGTCCGGATCCACATCCACCGCAATCCCCCAAGAGTGCATTGACGGTTTGCTGCCCCCTGAAATTTTGCGCTCATTATAACACCCCCCGAACAAATCCAGCCCCAAGGCTTGAATACGCGCCAAGCCATAATGATCCAGCGTGCGCTGAAAAATCCGTAAGAGAGACTCCGCTACCGCCTCATGACAAGTCAACCTCCGCACAGTTGTTTCCGGCTCCCAAGCCAGCCGGAGAAGATAAGGTAAATTCACCGTCACCAATCCACTCCCGGCTTTGCCAAAAATTGAATTGCCACTCCATACCTCCGACTGCGTAGGCCACCGGCGCGGCATCTCTATTCCCAACGCCGCCGCAATAGCTGCGGCCGTCTTTGGCCCCGGAATCCCGTCAGGCGTCACGTTCACGGCGGCCTGGACCGCGGACCATATTTCATGACAGCGCAGGCGTAATGCCACGGCGGCAAGCGTTTTAGGTCCCGGCAACCCATCCGCCTTCAGCCCCAGGGCCCGCTGGACGGGTTTGAATTCCTGATACTCCTTGATAATCATATAATTATTTAATTGTTAAATGGTTGAAACTTGTAAAAAAACTTTGCAGTTGGTGCTAGTCCCTGTTGTCCAGGAATTCTTCATGCGCTTTGCGGACGAACTCACAGCCGGAACACTTATTTTCCGCATCAATGCGTTTTTTCCGCTCCTCGTCATAAAGCCGTTCGTAGCGTTCCGCCCGTTTCATTTCCCGCCACAGAAAAATTCCCATGACCGCGGCCACGCTGGCCCCGTTTTGAATGTACTCCAAAAAGGGGTTGCCCGCCGTGACGGATGCAAGCACGGACACGGCATTAGCCCCCAGCAAGGACACGTTGACAAAGGAACCGGTCATGGCCTCACTTTTTCAGGGGTTGAACAACGGGCGGAACGTCCGTTTCGGGTTGCGCCTGTGAATAGGAGATATGCCCCGGTTCCAGCACCAGGCAGGAGCCGTCCTTGCATACCTCCGTACGGTTCGGGGTGACGTTCACGGAATGCCCGCATCCGGTGACGGTGATGCAACCGGCTGCGGCCGCCGCGCCGATAATGGCGGCAATCACGTACTTAACCCAATTCCCCCAACGGGCGGATGCCGCCTGTAGGGCCTTTTCCATGTCTTGTTTGCTGATATTCATGATTTATTGTTTGGTGAAGTATTTGAAAAAATCCACGGCGGCGGGGGAAGTAACCGTAAATTCGGGGTAGTCACGGGCTGTGAACATCCGGCGGCCTTTGGTCTCCGCATGGACGGCCTCGACGGTCAGTTCCACGGTTTCCAAAGTCCGCATAGGGTTATCCGCTACGAAAAACTCTTTCAGCCGCGCCCAGACCTTAACGGCCTGCCAATCCTCCCCCAATCCCACCAGCGCGGCCACTACCGCCTGCATGGCCGTCTCCTGATCCGCTGGTATCTCGTCCTGCGTATATCGGGCCGGAGGTCTATAACCGCCCGCGTCCTGGTAAATGGGCGTCAAAATGAATTCATCCCATTGACCAGGCTGCGGGAACTGTATTT
>OCQA01000324.1_pt1 | contig 55481 bp, 39 predicted proteins | sample 1538571 | NCBI WGS metagenome assembly OCQA01 (sample SAMN04571708, study PRJEB22368) | human gut metagenome | biome: human gut; material: stool | host: Homo sapiens | place: Luxembourg | collected 2012-09-28 | reverse complement strand
AAAATTGCACTGCCTATTATTATAACATATCCTATCACACTTAGATAGTCTGGTATCTGTTGTAAAAAGACAAAGCCCAGCAGAGCGGCAAAGATAACCTGCGAATAGTCGAACACCGATATCTCCTTTGCAGGTGCCTTGGTGTATGCCTTTGTGATTGAAAGCTGTCCGCCTGTAGCGGCTGCTCCTGCAAAAAGCAGCATGACTATCTGATATACACTCATAGGCTTTGCTCCGACAAGCAGAAACGGAGCCGTCACTATACATGAAAATACCGAAAAGCACATGACTATCACAGGTCCTCTCTCTCCCTGCTTACCGAGTTTTCGCACAAATGTATACGCTACACCTGCGCCAAAACCGCCTATTACACCAATCATGGCATTAAAAAACTGCACATTCATAGATGGCTTCACCACAAAAACAGCACCTATAAACGCCGTCACCACGCACAACCACTCTGTCTTGTTTGCTTTCTCCTTAAGCACAAAATATGACATGATTATGGCAAAAAACGGTGACAATTTGTTTAGAATATTGGCATCTGCGATGGCCAAATGGTCAACTGCATAGAAATTGCATATAAGCCCTGTTGTTCCAAAGAAGCTTCGCAGAAAAAGTCCCTTCCAGCTATCCTTTTTTATTTTGAAGCCTTCATCACTTTTTGCAAGTAAGATAACAGCCGCTACTGCTGCTACCGCATTCCTGAAAAAGGCCTTCTGCATGGTCGGCAAATCTCCCGACATCCTCACAAAAAATGTCATCAGGGCAAAAAAGAATCCTGCCATTATGATATATATTATTCCTTGTTTCTTATCGTTCATACTTATAGTATAACGTATTCTGTCAAGAGGGGATAAATCAAACGTCTGCCATTTTGCTCGCAAAAAAGACCGCCCGGATGAGCGGTCCTTTTAAGATGAAGGGAAAAAAATATTAAATTCTGCCTACGGATTCCCCCTCCAGCAAAATCCCTTCAACAACAGCTCTCTCTACAAGTGCTGTTTTAGGCTTTTTAATGGTGCTTATCAGCCTGTCTGCTGCTTCCCTGCCTATCTTGTCAGTGTCCTGTCTGATAGTGGTGAGCTTCGGGCTTAGCATCTGTGAAACTCTTGTGCCATCGTATCCGGCTATTGATATATCCTCCGGAATCCTAAGCCCTCTGCTTCTTATAACATTGATGCCTCCGATTGCCGCCGTGTCATCCGGATAGATGATACATGTAGGTTTGTCAGGTAAATTGAGTAAATATTCTGTCTGCTTTGCAACATCCTCTGTTTCCAGATACCTTGCTTCCCTGACATACTCCTCAGGAATATCTATTCCATGATTCTCAAGTGCCCTGTAATATGCTGCCAGCCTGTCGCGTGTAACACTCGAAAAATCCTGTCCATGTATGTAAGCGATTTTCTTATGTCCCATGCCTATTATGTAATCAAGCAGCTCGCCCATACACTTTACATTGTTGGAGCTTACTGCCGAACAGCTATAGTGTACGTAGTCAATTGTGACCACCGGTATGTCGCTGCTCATCAGCTCCTGCACCTCATTGTCCTGAAACCTGGCACATACGATTACGACTCCATCGAAATTTCTGTACTTACAGTGCTCTAGGTATGATAATTTTTTTCCGACCGGACTTGTATTGATAAATGTAATATCATATCCAAGCATCTCAGCCTGTGCCTTGATTCCGTTTAGCACTCCGGCAAAATACTCATGCGTAAGTCCCATCGCCGCCTCATCGAAATACAGTACTCCGATGTTGTTCGACTCGTTTGTCTTAAGAACTCTGGCCGCAGCATTAGGAAAATATCCCATTTCCTTAGCTATCTTCTTTATTCTGTTTTTGGTCTCAGCGCCAATATCCTTCTGGTCATGTAATGCCTTGCTGACTGTCGCTGTCGAAACACCACATCGTTGTGCTATGTCTTTCAGTGATACCATATCGTTCCTCATTTCGAATTGATTGCTTAATTGTTTTCGTATCTTTACTATACCACAATTCGTTATTATTGCAACCTCTAATTTACATTTTCAATATTTTTTCACACTTTTTATCATCTTTTATTGTGCATTTTGTACAGTGTTATGCATTTAAAACGATTATGCTTTTGTTCTTAATTATTATACAATTATAATTACTTAAGTGATATTATCTCATCAGCATTTTTAACTATAATATGCAGTTTTCTTTGTATATATGTCATAAAAGCATTATTTTTTATTGTTTTATGCTTGATTTTTAGATATTCGCATTATATACTTCTATATATAAGTAGCTTAAACGTTTGCGTACATTTAATAAAAAAGGAGATTTTATATATGAAATTTGGACACTTCGATGATCAAAACAAAGAGTACGTCATCACCTCTCCAAGGACTCCGTTACCATGGATCAACTACCTCGGATGTGAGAATTTCTTTTCTCTGGTATCAAATACCTGCGGTGGCTACAGCTTCTATAAGGATGCAAAGCTTCTGCGTCTCACCAGATACCGATACAACAACGTGCCATACGACAGCAACGGACACTACTACTATATAAAGGATGGCGACACAATCTGGAATCCTGGCTGGATGCCTTCTAAGACCGAGCTTGACTCATACGAATGCCGTCATGGCATGGGCTATTCTGTTTTCACAGGAGTAAAAAACGGCTTAATGGCTCAGCTTACCGACTTTGTTCCTATGGGCTCTACCTGCGAGATCAATAAGCTCACATTGAAAAACACATCTGATAAGAAAAAAGACTTTTCGGTTTTCTCATATGTAGAATTTTGTCTGTGGAATGCCATGGATGACATGACCAACTTCCAGCGTAACTTCTCTACCGGAGAGGTTGAGATTCACGCCGGTGGCTCCCAGCTCTTCCACAAGACAGAATACAGAGAACGCCGCAATCACTATGCTGTATATGCTGTAAATGCCTCTGTTGACGGATTTGACACAGACAGGGATTCATTCTTAGGTGCCTACGGCGAAAACAGCGCGCCTTCTGTTGTAGTAAATGATCAGTCTAAGAACTCTGTTGCAAGCGGCTGGGCTCCTGTCGGCTCACATCACCTGAAGGTAGCTCTTGAGCCGGGCGAAGAAAAAACATATATATTTGTACTTGGATATGTAGAAAACCCTGTGAACGAAAAATGGGTTGGACGCGCTGAAGACGGAATCATAAACCGAGCTCCTGCCGATGCACTCCTTGCAAGATTTGACACCACCGAAAAAGCCGACGCTGCTTTAGCAGAGCTTAAGGCTTACTGGGATAAGCTGCTTGGTCACTTTAGTATCTCTTCATCGGAGGAAAAGCTTGACCGCATGGTAAATGTATGGCATCAGTATCAGTGCATGGTTACCTTTAACATGAGCCGCTCTGCTTCTTATTTTGAATCAGGCATCGGACGAGGCATGGGCTTTAGGGATTCCTGTCAGGATCTGCTTGGCTTCGTGCATCTGATTCCGGACAGAGCCAGGGAGAGAATACTCGACATTGCAGCCACACAGTTTGAGGACGGCTCTGCTTACCACCAGTACCAGCCTCTCACCAAAAAGGGCAATGCCGACATAGGTTCAGGCTTTAACGATGACCCTCTGTGGCTTATCGCCGCTGCCGCTGCTTACATCAAGGAGACAGGCGACTACTCTATTCTTGACGAGTCAACACCATATGACAGCGATCCTTCAAAGGCAACTGACTTTATGGAGCATCTGCGCCGCTCCTTCAACTATACAATCAATCATCTCGGACCTCATGGTCTGCCACAGATTGGACGTGCTGACTGGAACGATTGTCTGAACTTAAACTGCTTCTCCGAGGAGCCTGGCGAGTCCTTCCAGACCTTTGGACCATCTGAAGGGCCTAATGCCGAATCTGTTTTTATCGCAGGCATGTTTGTAAAATATGGAAAAGACTATGTAAAAATCTGCAGACACAAGGGACTTTGCGACGAGGCTGATACAGCCCAAAAGGCTATCAAACAGATGGAAAAAACCGTCATAGATGCCGGCTGGGATGGCGAGTGGTATCTTCGTGCATACGACCACTACAAGCACAAGATTGGTTCCAAGGAATGTGAGGATGGAAAAATCTTTATTGAGCCACAGGGCTTTTGTGTTATCGCTGAAATCGGAAAGGATGAAGGGCTCTGCCTTAAGGCAATGCAGTCTGTTGAAAAATATCTTGATACTAAATATGGCATCGTGCTTTTACAGCCGCCTTATCACAGATATCATGTGGAGCTTGGTGAAATCTCTTCTTATCCACCGGGATATAAGGAGAATGCCGGCATCTTCTGCCACAACAATCCTTGGATTTCTATAGCCGAGACTGTTATCGGTCGTGGAAACAGAGCATGGCAGGTATACACCAGAACCTGTCCTGCATACATTGAGGATATCAGCGAGATTCACCGCACCGAGCCTTATGTATACAGCCAGATGATTGCCGGAAAAGACGCTCCTAACTTTGGTGAAGCAAAGAACAGCTGGCTGACCGGTACTGCTGCATGGACCTTCCTGGATGTCTCACAGTACATCCTCGGTATACGTCCTGACTACGATGGTCTTATCATAGATCCTTGTATTCCTGACACTATGGACGGCTTTACAGCTAAGCGCAAGTTCCGTGGCAATACTTACCACATTACCGTCAAAAATCCTGCTCACGTACAAAAGGGTGTGACAAAGCTCATCGTGGATGGTGCTGCTATTGATGGCAATATGATTCCGGCTATTAACGGAACCGGACACGATGTTACAGTCGAGGTTACAATGGGTTAGAGATACCTGACAGACATCTGTACTGCTTCAATATGACCTTGAATACGAAAATGCCGCCGCAGAGCTTGCTCTACGGCGGCATTTAGACTGCTGGTGATGTTCTTCCCATGTCTTTATTTCTTCTCTAAAGGATGCTGTAATGTAATTGAGACCTGCCACATATGCTCCTCGGTCTCTCCCATGTGAAACAGCTCCACAGTCTGTTCATCATGAGTATCATCAGGCTCATAGTTGCCAAGAAGATGTATGAGATACTTCTCCTGCTCATCTGCCGGCGAGACCTTATCAATGTGTTTTTGCAATTCCTCAAGAAGCTGTTTTGGCTCCATGTCGGCATCGACTGCGATTCCAAAGCACTTCTTCGCAAGACCTGCTGTATAATACAGCTCGTAGTTACTTACAAGCACTGATTTCTGGCGTAAGCATTTAAGTATGATGCTTTGTCTGGCTATTGATGTAATCATATTATTCCTTTCCGAGTTAGCTGGAATACCTCTAAGTCCAAGTTATTTCCATTATACCCTATTTGCTTTTTGTTTCAAGAGTATAGCATGATATAGCTAAAGATAACTTAAGAGAGTCCTATGAAGTGGCAACAAATCCCGTCAGGAAATAATAAAGTGCTCCCATTGCCTTTCCAATAGCCATAGAAATCACTATAATCCCAAGACCGGCGCGAAGCTTCATGCGCTTATATATAATAGGGAATGTGTGCAGTATTTCTGCGAGTGCAACTGCAATACAGCCGACAAATATTCCGACACACAATCCAAATATTGCAATAATTATATTCCCACAGATGTTGCTTACAGGTACTTTGGGCATATTTGCAAAGCCCAGATTATATGCCGTATCAAGCACTGACGATATATTACCTGCCACCACACCACATATCATGACATTTTCTATAAGTATTATATTTTCTATCCTGCTGCACCGAAGTATACGCGGCACCACTCCTATCACGAGCACAAATGCAAATACACCGGCTGACACTCCTGCCCCTGCTAAAAACGCTATCACTGACAAAATTATTTCACGCAATATATATTCAAACATCCTGCTTTTCCTTTACCTTGTCTATTATTGTGTTCCACGTATCCTTATTATGCTTATCCATCTCCACCTGAATCGGTGTGACATCGTCGGATAGCTTACGCTTTCCGATATGATTAAAAAACAGTATGATTCCAACCGCCAGACCAATACAGTAAAACACCTCAAGCACCGACACCTGTGGCTTTTCCACTCCCATTATCTGCTTGTAGAAATGTTCAAACACACCTGATATCGAAATATCATTATTGAAAGCCATGATTGTAAAAGCTGAACCAAAAAATATAAGTATACACACCGCTGCAACCTTTAGTGCTTCAAGAATCTTATTTTTGCTGTTGTCGTCATACTCTACAAGTACCTCCGGCTCACCAATGCTTATAACCTGTGCATCATCATAGATTTCCGTGATCTGCTCTATTATTTTCATTACAGATATCACGCTCTTTTTACCGCGTATCTTATCCACGATCATTCCCTTTATCTGTCCCTCATAGCGTGAATATTTGCAATACACACTAGCTATGTCATTGATGCAGACCTGCCTGCGGTGAAGTGTTTTCTGCTGTTCTGCGCGTATATACACGAGAATTTTTTCTTTTGAGCTATCAGTATGCTCCGGCATTTTCATGCTCCCTTCGATTAATATTCATATGTATATAATTTCCATTTATTTTGATTTTATACACTAAAAGATACACATGTATTAAATCAATATTTTTCGTGCGATATATTGTTTTTTTCGTGCAAACATCATAAAATAAATATAATTAATCTAAAGAGTGAGGTAACAAATGGCATACACTAAGGAAATACTGACTCTCGCCGTTGAAATTGGCGACTGTATGCTCAGAAACGGTGCAGAAATCTACAGAGTGGAGGACACTGTGGTTCATATACTAAGTTCATATGAGGTGGAGGAATTTGACGTATATGTGCTGTCAAACGGAATATTTGCAAGTGCAAATGAGAACAAGGAGGATGCCTGCAGCATCGTGCGCCACGTACCGCTTGGTGCTGTCAATCTGGCAAAGATCAGCGCGTTAAACCAGCTCGCAAGGGACATATGTGACCAGAAAATCTCCCTGATCGACTCATGGGACAGGCTTGAGCAGTGCAAAAATATTCCTAATTACAAAAAAAGCGCACAGATTTTCTTCTGTGGGCTTGGAAGTGCCTGCTTTTGCTATCTTTTTGGCGGGAACTGGCTTGACTTTGTTTTTGCATTTGTTATAGGCTCACTGGAGCAGGTGCTTTTGTTTGGTCTTAAAAAATATAAGTTCACAAGGATTATAACCAATATCCTTGCCAGTCTTTTTGTGACACTGCTTGCCACCGCAAGTACACTTACAGGGCTTTCTCTTTTACCTGATAAAATCATTATAGGAGCTATCATGCCACTTGTTCCGGGAATAGCATTTACAACATCTATCAGGGATATCTATAACGGGGATTATCTGTCCGGTACGATACATCTGCTCGATGCACTGATCACAGCCGTGTGTGTTGCTGTGGGAGCATGTCTGCCATTTGTTGTGATGAAATATATTGGAGGGCTTTAAGCTATGGAGTTTATAATACAATTTATTGTGGCTCTCTTTGCCACATTATCGTTCGCAGTTATTTTTTCCGCTCCAAAAAAGGAGCTGTTTTACTGCGGTTTTACAGGAGCGCTTGGATGGATCATCTACTATATAATGGTTCAGTTTGATATGGGTGTTGTGTTTCCATCGCTTATCGCGACACTGTGCCTTACGATAATGGCGCGCATTTTTGCTGCGGCACGCTCTATGCCTGTGACAGTTTATCTGCTTTCCGGTATCTTTCCTCTTGTGCCGGGAGCAGGAATTTTTTACACGGCATATTATCTTTTTACTAACGACAGGGCACTTTCCTCCTCAAAGGGCATTGAAACCTTTGAGGTGGCGGGTGCCATCGTGCTTGGTATCATATTCGGGTTTGGCATACCGCAGAGTTTGTTTAATCTGTTGAAGCCTAAGAAAAAATGAATTACTTGAACTATGTCAAATTTGCAATTTTCTGCGCCAGATCCTCGAGATACTCCCAACGCTCCATTTTCTCCATCAGCTGCCCCTCGAGGTTTTCTTTTTCCTTTGTGAGTTCGTTTAACTTACCAAAGTTAGTGGCATTCTTTACCATCTCATCATCTATCTCAGAAAGCCTGTTTTCCAGCTTTTCTATGTCAGCCTCTATCGTCTCGTACTCTTTTTGCTCTTTGTAGGTAAATTTGAGCTTTTTCTCATGCCCCCAGGTTTCCATGGATTTCTTCTTCCGGGCTTCTTTTGAGTCTGTACCATCTGATGCAGTATTTTCCTGTGCTCCTGTGGATGCTGCATTTTCTGATACGGCTTTTCCTGTCGCAGGCTGTGGGCGTTTATTCATATAGTCGGTGTATCCGCCCTCATACTGTACGATTTTTCCGGCTCCCTCAAATGCAAAAATACGCTTTGCGATCCTGTCAAGGAAATACCTGTCATGGGATACCGTGATGACTATTCCGTCATAGCCATCCAGATAATCCTCTAAAATAGCCAGTGTCTCGACATCAAGGTCATTGGTCGGCTCGTCAAGTATCAATACATTCGGTGCGCTCATCAGCACACGAAGCAGATAGAGTCTTCTCTTCTCTCCACCCGAGAGCTTGCCTACCGGGCTGTACTGCTGCTCCGGTGGGAATAAAAACCTCTCAAGCATGGCAGATGCTGACACAAGTCCGTCTGCCGTGCGCACAAACTCGGCTGCTTCTTTCACATAATCTATCACACGAAGCTCAGGCTCTATATCCACTTCCTGACCGAAATATCCTATCTTTATCGTCTGTCCTATCTCTACCTCACCTGAATCAGGCTCGATAAAACCTGCGATTATCTTCATGAGTGTGGACTTTCCGCAGCCGTTTTTGCCTACAAAACCGATACGGTCATTTTTCAGGAAAATATACGTAAAATCCTTTACACAGACGATATCTCCGTATGCCTTTGAAATATCATGAAGCTCTATGGTTGTCCTTCCCATACGCGATGAAACCGATGAAAGCTCAACTTTTCCGTCTGTCTGCGGTCCTTTTTGGTCTCGCAGAGCCTCATATCTTTGGATGTGTGCCTTCTGCTTTGTGGAACGAGCTCTTGCGCCGCGTTGCATCCACTCTATTTCTTTTCTAAGGATGGACTGACGCTTGCGCTCACTTGCCCTCTCGCTCTCCTCCCTGGCTGCCTTAAGCTCAAGAAAGCCCGAGTAGTTTGTATCATAGCTGTAGGTCTGTCCCTTGTCCACCTCAACGATTCTGTTGCAGACACTGTCTAGAAAATAACGGTCATGTGTGATCATGATGATTGCACCCCTGAAACGGCGCAGATAATCCTCAAGCCACTCCACCATCTCGTAGTCTAAGTGGTTGGTCGGCTCGTCCAATATAAGCACATCACACGGCTTAAGTACGACTGTTGCAAGCGCAAGCCTCTTTCTCTGTCCTCCTGAGAGCTCACCGGTCTTTTGCGCCATATCTGTGATATCAAGCTTCATAAGAAGTGACTTTGCATCACTTTCTATACTCCAGCGCATGTCCTCATCCAACTGCGAGGTAACCACACGGCCCATCACATGTTCAAGTGCCGTCTCGTCCGGGTCAAACTCCGGATTCTGCGGCAGATAGTTTATCACTATATGATTTGCTGTGGTGACAGTTCCCTCATCCGGCTCTTCATCACCAGCCACAATCTTTAAAAGTGTAGACTTTCCTGTACCATTTATACCTATGATACCGATTTTTTCATTTTCCTGTACATAAAAGGAAGCTTTAGAAAAAAGCTTCCTTCCAGTATATGACTTTGTTATATTTTCGACATTAATGATGTTCATCTTCTCGTATTTTCTCCTCCCTCTCATGCTCCTGCTTCTCCTTGGCCTCAAGGACTGCCTCATTGAGCGAAAGCATCTTTGCATCAAGCTGTCCTACGATACCTGCACACTCACGCAGATCGCGGCTGATATACTCAGGTGCATTGCCCTCGAACTTGTAATATATCTTGTGCTCAAGGCTTGCCCAGAAATCCATAGCTATTGTACGAATCTGTATCTCAACCTTTGTGTCCTCCACCTTGTTTGAAAGAAAAATAGGCACCGAAACAATCATGTGGTAGCTCTTGTAGCCGCTCGCCTTCGGATGCTTCATATAGTCCTTTACCGATATGACGGTCAAATCATTCTGCCTGCCAATCATCTCAGCAAGCCTGTATATATCAGATGTGAACGAGCACACGATTCTGATACCTGCTATATCCTTTACATATGTGACCATATTCTCTATGGTGCTCTCGTAGCCTCCCTTTTTGAGCTTCTTTACTATGCTTTCAGGAGTCTTGATACGCGACTTTATGTACTCTATCGGATTGTAATTATGTATGTGAACAAACTCGTCATTTAATATCTCGAGCTTAGTATTGACCTCTTTCAGTGCAGAATTGTATAGAAACATCATAGTCTCCCAGCTATCAATGCCCTCCGCAAACTCTTGTTCCATTAAAAACCTCCCTGTGATCTATTCGCCTGTATGTTTATCAGACTCTTTTAATCGATTATAGCATATTTATTCGCATAATTGGCAAATTATACCTATTATTTATATATTTTTTATTCTTGTTATTTTATATGTTGTTTATTTTGTATGTGCACAGGTCCGCACGCTGCAGGCACAGCGTGCGAACCGTCATTATATCAATAATAACTCATCATATCCATAATGAGGCATCAATCCTCCTCGATGACGTGCATCTCGAGAAAATCAAAGTCGATATCCTCCACAAAATTATCCTTCGTAAAGCGTGTCTTTCCATGCCTCTTGAAATCACTTACGTTGCTGTCAAGCCAGATGGGCTTTCCAAGGTCAAAAGCAAGGCAGGCATCCTCAAGTGCCTTAAAGATCTTGTGTGTACGTGTGTCATCACTGTCATTTTCTATTGTAATATCACGCATCAGGTGCGTGTCAGTATAAATCTTAAACCAAATACGCATATTATTCTCCCAAAAGTCTTCTCTGACGATTGCACTCATACATGAGCAAAGTGGCTGATATTGCGGCATTAAGCGACTCCACAGCCCCCTCCATAGGGATGCGGATATATGTGTCCGCCATGTCAGCTATCTCATCTGATAATCCATTGCCCTCATTTCCTATCATAAAGCCACAGGCTCCGGTGTAGTCCGGTCTGTCATAAGAACACTTACCCTTTAAATGAGCTGCGTAGAGAGAAACTCCCTTTGACTTTGCATACTCTATAGTCTCCGGAAGGTCATCTGTGATGTAAAACGGCACACGGTAGAGTGAGCCCATGGTTGAGCGCACAGTCTTTGGATTAAAAATGTCCACTGTTGTGCGATTCATTATAATACCGCTTACACCTGCGCCCTCACCGGTACGTATCATAGTGCCTAAGTTTCCCGGATCCTGTATACTCTCAAGCACAAGAAGCTCTGTCTTGTCGCCCTTAAAAAGTTCATCTATCTCATAGTGCGGCATCTTTACTATAGCAAGCACACCCTGCGGAGTCTGCGTGTCAGACATGCTCTTAAACACCGAGTCACTCACTATTTCTGTTTTGTCAAGGAAACGCTTCTTCTCTTCCTTAAACCTGTCATCATTAAAAAATGACTCAGACATATATATGGCACTTACCCAGTCATATGGCGCCTCAAAGCTCATCTTTGGACCCTCAACCACGAATACGCCCTGCTTTTTCCGCTCCTTTGCCTTGCTTAAAAGAGCCTGCACATTTTTTATGCTTTTGTTTGATGCACTTGTAATCATTTTCTTCTCTTTCTATATTGATGATATGAGTGTCAAAAAGTATTTTGCCCCTCATTTATGATTAACATTCGTCTTTCTCCGAATGCATAAATGCCCCTGCACCGGCACATGCACGCAACTACCTGCATTTGATGTGCCGGATACAAGGGCATTATATTTATCGTAACTATATTAGGTACTAAACCAGAGATTTAGAGATATCGTACATGTACTCGTCTACACTCTTCTTCATAGCAAGTGCCTCGTCGATATCGAAATCTACGAAATTGCCATCCTTGTGGGCAATAACTCTGTTTGACTTGCCCTCGCAGAGTAAATCAACTGCCATAGCGCCCATGATTGTAGCATATACACGGTCCTTGCATGAAGGGCTTCCACCTCTTTGCATATGTCCAAGGATAGTTGCTCGAGTCTCGATGCCTGTAGCAGCCTCGATTTCCTTAGCCATCTCCTGTGAATGTCCTACACCCTCAGCATTGATGATGATGTAATGCTGCTTGCCGAGCTCTCTTGCGTGAGCTACTCTCTCGATGAGTGCCTCAAGGTTGTTGTCATACTTCTCAGGAAGTAATACTTCCTCAGCGCCGTTTGCAAGACCACACCATAATGCAATGTATCCTGCTCCACGTCCCATAACCTCAATGATTGAGCATCTCTCATGTGATGTAGATGTATCACGTACCTTGTCAATAGCCTCCATAGCTGTGTTGCAGGCTGTATCAAAACCGATTGTGTAATCTGTACATGCGATATCAAGGTCGATTGTGCCTGGAAGACCGATTGTATTGATGCCAAGTGCAGCAAGCTTCTGCGCACCCTGGAAAGATCCGTCACCACCGATAACTACGATAGCATCGATACCATGCTTCTTACAGATTTCAGCGCCCTTCTGCTGTCCCTCTGCTGTAACGAACTCCTTACATCTGGCTGTCTGTAAGATTGTACCACCGCGTGAGATTGTGTCTGAAACGCTCTTTGAATCCATATCCACGATTTCTTCATTTAACAGACCTGCGTATCCTCTCTTGATTCCTTTAACCTTCTTGCCCTTTGAGAGAGCCTGACGAACAACGGCACGAATTGCTGCGTTCATTCCCGGTGCGTCACCACCACTTGTAAGTACACCTATTGTGTTAATCTCTTTTGCCATTGGTATAACCTCCATATGTTAAAAAATTATCATTTATTCTAATCCCAATCTATTGTACTTGTTTTAGCACATTTTTTCAATATTCTTTTCAACAATTTTCGCATTTTCTTTGTCTAAAAATTCCAAAAGCTGCTCCATGAGCTCATTATTTGCATTTACGGAATAATTTCTGCCAAGTTTTTTCATCCGCTTTGTATCTGCGATGTAAATTATGACTTCATCTCCTCCGTCAGATTCACGGATTGTCTCAAGAAGCCTGCTCTCGTTTTTCTTATAGTCCTCCATCGTATCAAACCTGAGCCATAGCTGCTTCGGAAGCTCATCAAACGGTATGATTCTCTCGCAGATTATCTTGCCGTTCTGCTCATCCTCGACTGTCGCATGTCCGATAACAAATATTTTAGCATCGTCCTGTAAATATCTCTGGTAGCGCTCGTAATCTCTCGGAAAAATAATTACCTCAACAGTTCCTGTCAGGTCCTCTATCGTGATAAAAGCCATGGCCTGATTGTACTTGGTAAACTTAATCGTCTTTGTGGCTATCATGCCTCCGATCACCACGTGCGCATTGTCCTTTATCTTTACGGCACCGCTCTCCTCTTCAAGCACAAAATCTATCGCATTTGCTGTGATGTTTTTCTTTAGGGCAGCTGCATATTTTTCCAGAGGGTGTCCGCTTAAATAGATGCCAAGCACCTCTTTTTCATAGGCCAGGGCTTCCTCAGCGTCATATTCACCAACATTTGGATACTTAAGCTCAAATGACTGCCTATCCTCATCTGAGACCAGGTCAAACAGGCTCATCTGCCCTGCCATTGTTGACTTTTTGTCATGCTGCACCCTGTCCACAATCGATGCATACACCATTGCCATCTGCTTTCTCGTGCCGTCGAGTGAATCGCAGGCTCCCGCCTTTATCAGATTCTCAATCGCACGCTTGTTGATAAGCTCCTTCTGGCAGGTTCTCTCGATAAAATCAGAGAGTGTGCGGTATCTGCCGCCACTTTCCCGCTCCTCGATTATCTGGTCTATGACCGGCCTGCCAAGCGATTTTATGGCGTACATGCCATATCTGACATGGTCACCCTCTGCGGTAAACTCGCCCTGTCCACAGTTGATATCCGGCGGAAGCACCTTAATACCCATATCACGACAGCTGTAAAGATACTGCGCCGCCTTGGCTGAATTGTCTATAACAGAAGTCATGAGCGCTGCCATAAATTCGACCGGATAGTAATTTTTGAGCCATGCAGTCTGAACACTGATTTTCGCATACGCGGCTGCATGTGATTTGTTGAACGCATACTTAGCAAAATCAACCATCGAATCGTATATGCTGTTGGCAGCCTTTTCATCTATGCCGTTTGCCACACAGCCCTTTATACCGCGCTCCTCGTCTCCGTACACAAAGCTCTGGCGCTCTGCGTCAATGACATACTGCTTCTTCTTGCTCATGGCACGGCGGATGTTGTCCGCCTGCCCCATTGTATAGCCTGCGAGCTTCTGCACTATCTGCATGACCTGTTCCTGGTATACTATACAGCCGTAGGTCGGCTCTAAAATACTCTCAAGCTCAGGTGTCACATAGCTTATCTCCTTTGGATTGTTCTTGCCCTTTATATAGTTGGGAATGAAATCCATAGGACCCGGACGGTAGAGCGAAATACCGGCCACGATGTCCTCAAAGCTCTGTGGACTGAGTTCCTTCATGAAGCTTTGCATACCGGCAGACTCTAGCTGGAATACCCCTTCCGTCTTTCCTGTTCCGATAAAGTCAAGTGTGCCCTTATCGTTGAAATCAATATGGTCGATATCCACATCAATGCCCCTTGCTGCCTTGATATTCTTCACAGAATCCTTTAGCACCGTGAGTGTACGAAGCCCCAGAAAATCCATCTTTAAAAGGCCAAGCTCCTCGAGCTGTACCATGTTGTACTCTGCGGTAGGGCTTCCGTCGTTTGCCCTTCCAAGAGGCACATAATCGCTCGCAACACCCGGATAGATTACCACACCTGCTGCATGCACGGACGTGTGGTTTGGCAGTCCCTCAAGCCTTTTTGCCATATCTATCATTTCATGCACTCTCGCATCACTGTCGTAAATGCCCTTAAACTCCGGGTTCATCTGAAGAGCCTTGTCAATCGTGATATTAAGCTCCTGAGGCACCATCTTTGCAAGCCTGTCAGTCTCTGCATATGGGAAATCCAGCGCCTTTCCGACTGATTTTATGACTCCTCTTGCTGCCATCGTACCAAAGGTGACTATCTGTGTTACAGAATCGTGTCCGTACTTCTGCTGAACATACTCTATGGCGCGATATCTCTCCGCATACTCGAAATCCACATCGATATCAGGCATGGAAACTCGCTCAGGGTTAAGAAATCTTTCAAAAAGCAGATTGTATTTAACCGGATCAATATCCGTGATTCCGGTACAATAACACACCCTGCTTCCCGCCGCTGAGCCTCGTCCCGGGCCTACCCAGCAGTCGTGCGTGCGGCACCAGTTGATGTAATCCCACACGATAAGGATATACTCTATAAAGCCCATGGTCTTTATGATACCAAGCTCATAGTCCATATCTGCATGTATCTTTTTAAGCTCCTTTGCACTATACTCGCCACAGCCTATGTATTTCTCCCTAAAGCCCTTCTCGCAAAGCTCTGTAAGGAAGGCTTCGGCACTATCATAGCCCTCTGGCACCTCATACTTTGGAATCTTGTAATTGCCAAACTCAAGCGTCACATTGCATCTGTCGGCAATTTTCTGCGTATTCTCAATAGCCTCTGTGGCATATGGGAAAAGCGCTCTCATCTGCTCTTCGCTCTTTACGAAAAACTGTCCTCCATCATAGCGCATCCTGTCCTCGTCAGACACCTTTTTCCCGGTCTGGATGCACAAAAGCACATCATGTGCCTCCGCATCGGACTCGTAGGTGTAGTGCACATCATTAGTACACACTAACCCTATTTCAAGCTCCTTGCTCATCCTAAGAAGCTGCTGATTCACAAGCTTCTGGTCATCAATACCATGGTCCTGCAGCTCAAGGAAGAAGTTGTCTTTTCCAAAGCAGTCCTGATACTTCCTTGCAATCTCCTTCGCCTCGTCATAAAAGCCTCTGACGATGTATCTGGGAATTTCTCCTGCCAGACAGGCAGACAGGCATATAAGCCCCTCGTGATATTTCTCAAGCGTCTCAAAATCCACTCTCGGCCTGTAATAATAGCCCTCTGTGAACCCTATTGACACTATCTTCATGAGATTGGCATAGCCTGTATTATTTTCAGCAAGCAGAATCAGATGATAATACCTGTCATCACCGTGGCTTGTCTCCCTGTCAAAGCGCGAATTTGGTGCCACATATACCTCGCAGCCTATGACCGGATTGATATCATTTGCCTTTGCCGTCTTGTAAAACTCCACCACACCGTACATATTGCCATGGTCTGTGATTGCGGCAGAGTTCATGCCAAGCTCCTTGACGCGCTTTACATATTCTTTTATCTTGTTTGACCCATCGAGCAGACTGTACTCGGTATGGGTGTGAAGATGACAAAATGACATTTGGATTCCTCTTTCTTTATTTTTGTATCGCCGCCCGCCCTTCATGGGTTATGCCACCCGGCGGGTACTTTGGCAGAACAATTCGTAAGAATTGCGTTAATTTGTCGGTGTCGTTTTCGGCTCAAGGTTTGTGTACATTCGCCAGCTGCACACTTTCGACGCGGCGTACGTCTGTAACTCTGTCAGGTGTGAACAGCAGCAGCCATAGCAAGCCTGCATATCAGATACAGTACAAAAAGATGCACCGGGTAAAAGGCGTAAAAGACATATTTTAGTGAAATACCTCTTTTTCCATTGTAATAGCGAAGCGGTATAAGCATAAAAAGTGCAAAAAACTCTATGGTACCTGAGAAAAGTCCAAGCAGTATGACTGCCACGGCAAATGCAACATCTCGGTTTGAAGAAAGCAGGTACATCATGACAATGCACCCTACACCCGCCGCACCATAATCACAGCAAAGCACAAACTCTGCAATAATCATCATAACAAGCACCACTGATACCATTACTATACACCTGATCAGTGTGACAAAAAACCACTTGACTGCAGAGGATGCCTTTTCTATTTTATCGACCGACTTAAGCCAATCAAGCACTGTGATGGCAAGCAAGCCTAAAAGCAGTGTAAAAAACACATTGTTGCTCTTAAATTCGAGCACTGTATTGTTTATTGCAAGGTCAAACGGTATCTCAGAGATAAGCGCGAATATAAACATCCTCGCAGCATATTTTTCCCTGCTGTGTGTATATTTGAAGCCCTCCACAAGCAGGAAGCAGAAAACAGGAAAGGCCATGCGCCCTATAGAACGCATGACCCAGTAGATATCAATAAGCGTTTGTCCACCTATCCCGTTATTTATCATCTGAAGAATAACCGTTGCCGCAATATGGTCTATAAGCATGGTAAAAATGGCTATAAGCTTAAGCGTGCTTCCACTGATACCAGACTTTGCGATAACTTTTTCCAAAATCCTATACTCCTGCCATATTTACGGTAATTCTGTCAAGATGCCAGATATCGTCCACATATTCCTGGATTGTTCTGTCTGAAGAGAACTTTCCTACATGTGCGATATTGAGCAGTGCACTCTTTCTCCATGCGCTCTTGTTCTTGTAATAATCATTAATCTTCTGCTGCGCATTTGCATATGAGCGGAAGTCTGCGAGGATAAAGTAGCGGTCAGCCACCTGTCCCTGCTGTGGATTGAGCAGTGAGTTGTAAAGCTCCCTGAAAAGCTCATGGTCATTTGGTGAGTATGTGCCGTCTACGAGCTGGTTTACTACCTTTCTTAGCTCGGCATCGTTATTATATATATCAACAGGATTGTAGTCATGTCTGTTCTCGTGTGAGATGACCTCATCAGAGCTCATTCCAAAGATAAACATGTTGTCAGCCCCTACCTCATCGAACATCTCGACATTGGCACCATCCATAGTTCCGATAGTGAGCGCTCCATTGAGCATAAACTTCATGTTTCCTGTTCCGGATGCCTCCTTGCTCGCTGTGGAAATCTGCTCGCTGACATCTGCTGCCGCAAAAATAATCTCGGCATTGGATACCTTGTAATCCTCGATAAATACTACCTTGAGCTTGCCGCCAATAGAAGCATCGTTATTTATCACATCAGCCACACTGTTGATAAGCTTTATTGTTTTCTTTGCATTTCTGTAGCCTGCTGCTGCCTTTGCTCCAAAAATAAATGTTCTAGGATAGAAATCCATAGACGGATTTTCCTTAATCTTGTTGTACAGATACATCACATGAAGGATGTTCATGAGCTGTCTCTTGTACTCGTGAAGTCTCTTAACCTGCACATCAAAGATAGAATCCGGATTTACATCAATACCATTGTGCTCCTTTATATACTTTGCTAAACGCACCTTGTTTGCTCTCTTAATCTCAGCAAACTCCTGCTGTGCAACAGGGCTGTCCGCATAAGCATTGAGCTTTGAAAGCTTTGTAAGATCTGTAATCCAGCCGGTTCCTACCTTTTTTGTTGCCCAGTCTGCAAGGAGTGGATTTGCATGTGCTAAGAATCTACGCTGTGTGATTCCGTTTGTCTTGTTATTGAACTTCTCAGGGAACATCTCATAGAAATCATGAAGCTCCTGATTCTTAAGTATCTCTGTGTGAAGCTTTGCAACACCGTTTACAGAATAGCCTGCAACGATAGCCATATTTGCCATCTTGACCTGTCCGTCATAGAGGATAGCCATCTTTCTTACCTTGTCCTCATTGCCAGGATATCTCTCGTTAATCTGAATCACAAATCTTCTGTTTATCTCGTCAACAATCTGGTATACACGAGGAAGCAGTCTCTGGAATATCTCAATTGGCCACTTCTCAAGCGCCTCAGCCATGATTGTATGGTTAGTGTAGGCTACACATCTTGTAGTGATATCCCATGCATCATCCCATGACAGATGCTCCTCGTCCACAAGGATTCTCATAAGCTCTGCGACTGCAACTGTAGGGTGAGTATCGTTCATCTGGAAAACAGCTTTATTTGGGAGATCTTTTAAATCGCTGTGATGCTTTTTAAACCTTGCAAGTGCACGCTGGATGCTTGCTGATACAAAGAAATACTGCTGCTTTAAGCGAAGCTCCTTGCCCTTTACATGGTTATCGTTTGGATAGAGCACCTCAACAAGGTTTCTTGCAAGATTTTCCTGCTCCACTGCCTTGTCGTAGTCACCCTGGTCAAAGGACTCGAGCGAGAAGCCGTTTTTTGGCTCTGCATCCCATATCATGAGAGAATTGACCACATTGTTGTCATAACCGACTATAGGCATATCATAAGGCACTGCAAGCACCGACTGATAGTCCTTCTGCTCGAAATGAAGCTCTCCGTTTTCATCTGTGCTCTCCTGCACATATCCTCCAAACTTGACCTCATAGCAGTACTCCGGACGACGAAGCTCGAATGGATATCCGTCCTTGAGCCAGTTGTCAGGCACCTCAATCTGGAAGCCGTCTGAAATCTGCTGCTTGAGCATACCATATCTGTATCTGATTCCACAGCCGTATGCAGGATATCCGAGTGTGGCAAGTGAATCCATGAAGCACGCTGCCAGTCTTCCGAGTCCACCGTTTCCAAGTGCCGGATCAGGCTCCTGGTCCTCAATAGCATTGATATCCACACCAATCTCAGTGAGAGCCTCCTTGACCTCCTTGTATGCTGAGAGGTTTATAAGGTTGTTGCCGAGAGCTCTTCCCATCAAAAACTCCATGGACATATAGTAAACAACCTTTGGATCGTCCTTGTCCATCACTCTCTGTGTGGCAATCCACTCATCCATGATGACATCCTTTACGGCCTCTGATACAGCCTGATAAAGTTCCTGCTGTGTGGCATCATTTATAGTCTTACGATATTTATTTTTTAAATTGTCTGATACAGTCTTAATAAACACCTTTTTGCTAAACGTATTATCTCTCATCTTTTCCTCCTTATGGCACTAAAAGGGAGCAAATTAATGCTCCCTCTCGTGCAGAGATTATTGTTTTTCAACTGCAAGCTTAACAGCCTCGCCATTAATCTTCCAATCCTTTTCATAGCCCTTAAGTTCGCCTGATTTAATTGATACGGCAAGAACCTCGGTCTTGATTTCATCACCAAACTTTTCAAATACATTTGAAAGCTTCTCATCTGCCTCGTATGTCACAGCGATGTGGTCCATAACCTCAAAGCCTGCGTCCTTACGCATTGTCTGGATCTTACTGATGATTTCTCTTACGAAACCTTCCTCGATAAGCTCAGGAGTGAGGTTGGTGTCAAGGACAACGGTTATATTGTTGTCAGATTGTGTCACATAACCCTCCATCTGAGTCATCTCGATAAGTAAATCCTCTTTAGATAATACAACTTCATCGCTAATGCTGTCAAGCTTGAGAGAGCCGCTGCTGCTAAGCTCCTCCATGGCCTTATGACCATCAAGCTCAGCTAAAACTGCCTTGATCTGGCCAAGGTATTTACCATACTTAGGACCCACTGTTCTAAGCTGTGGCTTGAATTTGTAGGTGGTGTAGTGTGATACATCATCAGTGAACTCAACCTCTTTTACGTTGAGCTCGTCTGCGATGATATCCACATAAAATTCATCCAGTTTTTCCGGAGCCTTTACAAACATTTTTCCGATTGGCTGACGGTTTTTGATATTTGCCTCGTTACGGCATGCACGTCCGAGTACCACAACCTTTAGTACCTCATCCATATCAGCTTCAAGCTTTTTGTCAATCAGCTTCTCATCAACTACAGGATAGTCGCACAGATGAATTGACTCCGGTGCGCTCTTGTCGATAGAGCAGACAAGATTTCTGTAGATATCCTCTGTCATGAAAGGAATCATAGGTGCTGCCGCCTTTGATATGGTGACAAGTGCTGTATAAAGTGTCATGTATGCGTTTATCTTGTCCTGCTCCATGCCCTTTGCCCAGAAACGCTCACGGCTGCGGCGTACATACCAGTTACTTAAGTCGTCTACGAACTCCTGAAGGTACTTTGCCGCCTCCGGAATCTTGTAGTTTGACAGGCACTCATCCACTCCTGCCACTGCTGAGTTGAGCTTTGAAAGAATCCACTTGTCCATTACTGCAAGCTTATCATACTCAAGGCTGTATTTTGTAGCATCAAAGTTGTCGATATTTGCATAAAGCACGAAGAATGCGTATGTGTTCCAGAGTGTTCCCATAAACTTACGCTGTCCCTCAAGCACGAGCTTTCCTGAAAACTTCTTTGGAATCCATGGAGCTGATGCTGTGTAGAAATACCATCTGATGGCATCTGCACCGTATGTCTCAAGTGCATCAAACGGATCTACCGCGTTGCCCTTTGACTTGGACATCTTCTGTCCGTTCTCATCCTGTACGTGTCCAAGCACGATGACATTCTCATAAGGAGCCTTGTTGAAAAGGAGTGTAGACTCAGCCATGAGTGAATGGAACCATCCACGTGTCTGGTCAACTGCCTCTGAGATAAACTTGGCTGGGAACTGCTTCTCAAATACTTCCTTGTTCTCGAATGGATAGTGGTGCTGTGCAAATGGCATGGCTCCTGAATCAAACCAGCAGTCAAGTACCTCAGGTACACGGTGCATATCCTTGCCACACTCAGGACACTTGATTGTCACAGCGTCGATATATGGTCTGTGGAGCTCTACCTCTGCTGCCTTTGGATCTCCTGCTTTTTCGGCGAGCTCTGCACGGCTTCCGATACACTCTCTGTGTCCGCATTCACACTCCCAGATATTGAGTGGTGTGCCCCAGTAACGGTTACGTGAGATAGCCCAATCCTGTATATTCTCAAGCCAGTTTCCGAAACGTCCTGAACCGATAGACTCAGGAATCCAGTTTACTGTATTGTTGTTTCTGATAAGGTCATCCTTTACTGCTGTCTCCTTGATGTACCATGACTCTCTTGCATAGTAGATAAGAGGCTTGTCACATCTCCAGCAGTGTGGATACTCATGCTCAAATTTCGGAGCATCGAAGAGCTGCTTTCTGCCGCTTAAGTCCTTTAATACCTCAGGATCTGCATCCTTTACCCACATACCGGCAAACGGAGTCTCTGCTGTAAGCTCTCCCTTGTCGTTTACAAACTGTACAAATGGAAGGTCATAATTTCTTCCGACATTGGCATCATCCTCACCAAATGCAGGAGCGATATGAACAATTCCTGTACCGTCTGACATAGTAACATATGTGTCACATGTCACGAAAAAGCCCTTCTTGCCCTGCTTATCGGCAACCTGCTTAGTGCAGTCATAAAGCGGCTCATACTCCTTGTACTCAAGATCCTTTCCTTTGTATGTCTCAAGCACCTCATATGCCTTCTTGCCTGCTTCGGCGTCCTCTTTTGAAAGAAGCTGTGAGAGCACCTTGTCTGCAAGTGCCTCTGCCATATAATATGTGTAGCCATCAACAGCCTTTACCTTTACATATGTGTCATTAGGGTTCACACAGAGTGCCACGTTGCTTGGAAGTGTCCATGGAGTTGTTGTCCATGCGAGGAAATATGCATCCTCTCCTACTACCTTAAAACGTACTACTGCTGATTTTTCTTTAACTGTCTTGTAGCCCTGTGCCACCTCCTGTGCAGAAAGCGGTGTTCCACAACGAGGACAGTAAGGAACAATCTTGAAGCCCTTGTAAAGAAGTCCCTTGTTCCAGATTTCCTTGAGAGCCCACCACTCTGACTCAATGAAATTGTCGTCATATGTGACGTATGGATTGTCCATATCAGCCCAGAAACCTACTGTGTTGGAGAAATCCTCCCACATGCCCTTGTATTTCCATACAGACTCTTTACACTTCTTGATGAATGGCTCAAGTCCGTAGTTCTCAATCTGATCCTTGCCGTCAAGACCGAGAAGCTTCTCCACCTCAATCTCAACAGGAAGTCCGTGTGTATCCCAGCCTGCTTTACGTGGCACATATTTGCCCTTCATGGTCTGGAATCTTGGAATCATATCCTTTATGGTACGTGTCTCAACATGTCCGATGTGAGGCTTTCCGTTTGCTGTAGGAGGTCCATCATAGAATGTGTATGTCTCTCCTTCTTTTCTGTTTTCCATAGATTTTCTGAAGATATTGTTCTCTCTCCAGAACTGCTCTGTCTTCTTCTCGCGTTCAACGAAGTTCATATTGGTGTCAACTTTGTTGTACATGACTATCTCTCCTTATTCTATATTGTTCGTGAACATCCCAACAGGCACCTCAAATTCGACTCTTACGAGGCTTCCTTGTGGCTTACTCCACTACAATTTTCGGTTTATGGAATATTCACAAAAAAAGGCACACATTCCTGTAATTAGGAACGCGTGCCTGATACGTCTATACCACCTATTACAATGTACTTAAGGGAAATACCCTTGCATACCCGCCCCTGTAACGTAGGGAATACGTCAGAACCTACTCTCGCAACGCTGTATGGCGATTTTAGCCTGCGGCTCAGAAGTGATTTTCAAAACGGCTCTACTCATACCGGCTCTCACCTGTCCCGGCTCTCTTTGACTTTCCTGCCATCTCTACTGTCTTCGTCACTGCCTTTTACTAACTGTGTTTAAGTATATAACTGAAAAGCCACTGTTGTCAAGATGTAATTGATTCTGTAATAATTTGATAATAATTAACTCTAATAAATGCCATCATACTCAAAATTCTGATAATCAAAATCGTCATAATCAAAAGAATCATAATCATAATCGTAATCCTCATAGGAATCGTCATCATTATAATACTCATAACCATTGTCAAAGCCCTTCATGAACTCCTTTTCTAAATCTGTGCTTACATTTGAGCCTGCCACAACCCAGAATATGATGCTGACTATAACTGAGATAACTGCTGTTGCTATACCAACTATACCAAACACCTTGTTGTTGCCTTTTATGATATGTATAATACCAAAAATGATAGCAAGCAGCGCTGTCACATAATTAATGCATGTACAAAACAGTACAATAGATGCGATTCCAAGTACCAGAGAAGCTATACCAAAGCCATTGCTGTTCTTTGGCGGCTGGTCGTATGGATTAGCTCCATACTGTGGCTGATTGTAGGCTGTCTGTCCGTATGCGGTCTGATTGTAGCCACCCTGTCCGTTTGGCTGCTGGCCATACTGTGTCTGTCCGTAAGCTGACTGATTAAATGAGCCCTGAGCATATGTGTTCTGGTTGTATGTACCCTGGGCATTTGGATTCTGGTTGTATGTACCCTGGGCATTTGGATTCTGATTGTATGTACCCTGAGCATTTGGATTCTGATTGTATGTACCCTGATTTGCATAACCATATGCACTGCCCGGATTATTGACATATCCGTCTGTGCTGCCTGTCTGGTCTGATGACTGTCCATATGCATTCCCACTTTCCTGCTGGGATACAGACTGATTATATGTGTCTGTCGGCTGACTGTATGTGTCCTGCGGCTGGCTGTATGTGTCTGAGCCATTTGCTGTTCCTGAAGACTGACCGAAGACATCTGTATTGTCCGGTGTGCCTGACGACCGGTTGTCATTGTTCATATAATTGTTATCGTCCATAACTTCCTCCATATATCCTATTGTTTATGTAGCCATTGTGTTTCGTATTAGAAATATTTTATCATATATTACGATAATGTAAATATTTTTATCATAAAAATTGGTGATTATTGTCTTCCGATCTTTGATTTGCGCTTGTTTTCATACATCCTGTCATCAGCAATACGATATACGGCACACGGGCCAATCTGCCTTAAGCTTATTTTTTCTCATTTTGCTCCTGGTTTGAAGAAAATTCTCCTTTCAAATCAAATAAACATTTACACCAAAACACCCGGCAGTTATCCTGCCGGGCATTCTGTAAAAAAATATTTATTCTTTAACTCCACCAAGTGTAAGTCCTGTAACAAAGTATTTCTGTAAAAACGGGTAAATACATATGATCGGAAGCATTGTTACAATTGTTGCTGCGGCACGAACTGAGGTAGGTGTAACTGCGCCTACAGCATTTTTCAATGTTTCTGCTGATCCTCCCTGATTTGTTACAGCTGAAAGAAGCTTCATAAGCTCATACTGTAATGTAGTAAGCTTTGTACTCATACGGTTATAAAGCATTGCATCAAACCATGAGTTCCACTGTCCTACTGCTACGAATAAAGCTACTGTCGCATATACCGGTTTGCAGAGAGGGGAATAAATCTTCAGAAAAATGGTGGTATATCCTGCACCGTCAAGCTGCGCTGATTCCTCTAAGCTGTCAGGGATTCCATTCATATAGGTCCTGATAACGAGCATGTTAAACGCACTGACCATTCCAGGGACTACATAAACCCAAAAACTATTGGTAAGCCCAAGTCCCTTGTACAGGAGGAAGACAGGGATTAATCCACCATTGACATACATTGTGATAACCCAAAACAGGGATAAACCTCTTTTGAACAAAAATCTTTTTCTGCTGATTATAAAAGCAAGGATTGCATTTGCCACCAGTGCTAAGACTGTTCCAATTATTGTTCTGGCAACAGTAATATATGCTCCTGTTATAAGATTATCTTTTTGTAAAACCGTTATATAATTCTTCCAGGTAAACTTTCTTGGTAAGAGGTAAATTCCACCTCTTAATGCATCTGTACCATCATTAAGCGATATCGCAAGTGTATTAAGCACCGGATAAAGCGTTATGATCACAAACAGTACCATAATGATGCCATTTACAATTGGAAATATACTTATCTTCTTTTTCTTTTTGCTCTTTACAGAGCCTGCTGTTATATCTGCCATCGTACAAGACCTCCTTAAAACAACTGCTCTTCACCATTATGTTTGGCAATTCTATTTGCAATAAATATAAGAATTATACTTACCACACTCTTGAATATACCTGCTGCGGTACCTATTGCATAATCTCCCTGGCTTATGCCCCATTTAAGTACATAAATATCAATAGTCTGTGATACATCCTGTACCAGGCCGTTTCCTAAGAGATACTGTATCTCAAATCCTGCATTTAAAACATTACCTACATTCATAAGAAGAAGGATTATAATAGTTGGTTTGATTCCCGGCAGTGTTACATACTTGATCTTTGCCCAGCGTCCCGCTCCATCAATAGATGCTGCTTCGTAAAGTGAAGGATCTATTGATGTAATGGCTGCAAGATATATGATTGCATTCCATCCTGTTTCTTTCCATACATTGGCAAATGCCACTATCGGCCAGAAATATCCCGGATGTGCGAAAAAGTTTATCGGTTGGTCTATAATATGCATATTTACAAGGAACTCATTTACAATACCTGTTCCTGAAAGCATATCGTGTAAAATACCTGTTACAATGATCCATGAAAGGAAATGTGGAAGATATGATATAGTCTGTACTACTTTCTTTCCACCCTTTGATGCAATCTCATTCAGTAAGATTGCAAATACAATGGCTGTGACAAAAGTTACAACCAGATTGATAACACCCATTGCAAGTGTATTTCTTATAACACGGATAAATGTCATATCCGAGAACAGCATCTTGAATTTGTCCAATCCAACAAATGCAGAATGGAATATACCAAGTCTTGGTTTGTAATCCTGAAATGCCATTGCCCAGCCAGCGAGTGGTAGATAATAGAATACAACTCCATATGCCACCATTATTGCTGCCCAGAACAGCAGCACTTTCTGACGTTTGACTTCTTTCCATGTAATTTTTGTTCTAGGTTCTCTGACCTTTTCTTTTTTGTTTTTTCTCGTTAATGACATGACACCACTCCTTAAAGGCAGCAGGCAGATAAAACGCTATTATATCTGCCTGCCTTAAATTTCATTTAAGCTTTATTTGAATTTAGCAGCCTGCTCTAATCTTGTATCAAGCTCGGTCTGTAATTCACCCAGGAAATCCTGTGGATTGCATGCATTGTATTCATCCATGTATGTATTCCATTCACTGTCAAAGTCTTTTGCCATAACAACCTTTGGAAGAGCCTTATGCTTAAGTTCGCCAATCTTTGTCCAGGCTACTCCACCAGGAGTGCTTGTGTTAAAGTTGTTAGAGAATGACCACATCGGATACCAGTCTCCAGGTGCATCGTTTGTTCCAAGCATTTCAACGTATGTCTTAACACCATAGGCATCGAAAGCCTCTTGTACATCACTGTTAAGACCATCATAGAACTCTCTTGCCTGTCCATCAGGTTTGTTGGCATTGATTCCATCATCACTTGTTCCACTGTACTGTGGGAAGTATGAGTATGAGCAAAAATGAGAGGCCTTGTATGCTGTATCAGAAGCCTTCTTTCTCTCATCTGCTGTTTTGTAAAACTCACCATTCTCATCTACTTCATAGTCAGTACCCTTGACACCCCAGAATCTGAGATTGTGGATATCCTGATCAAGAAGATCATTTACAAACTTCATGGCCGCATCTACATCATCACAGGATGTTGTAACAGCAAGACCTGTTGACTCGTTGAAAGCGCCGCCTGCATTGTGCCACTGATTTGGACGGCCGTCGATTGTTACAGGTACCGGAATGTAATCGCATCCCTGCTCATCAAGACCTGCCTGTTTAATTGCATCACCTGCTGTGTATGCAAAATCCCACCACTGGTCAATCATTCCAAGTACACGTCCTGTAGAAAGCTTAGAGATATATTCATCATATGTCTGTGTGAATGACTCAGGATCTACAATTCCCTTCTGATACTCTTCATTGAGCTTCTTGAAATATTTAACTGCTGTATCAGATGTATTATAGTCAAGTATTTTCTTTGTATCAGGATCTACCATACATGATCCATCGTTTGGATATCCGTCAAGGAACTGTGGTGCATTCTCAAGGCAGAAATATCTCCAGTCATCACAAAGGATTGTATATGGAATATTTTCTGTTCCATCAGCCATTTTTGGATTTGCTTCATTATATTTCTCGATGAGGTCAAAATACTTATCCAATGTATCAATCTTCGGATAGCCAGCCCATTTAAGTACTCTTGCCTGGATCCAAAATGCCTCGTCATTGTGTGCGCAGACTTTCTCGTCTCCCTTTATGCAGCTAAACTGTGGTATCCAATAGATATGTCCGTCATCCTGACGAAGTTTTTCCCACTCAAGATCTGTGAAAAGCTTTTTGATGTTTGGATATTTCTCGATGTAGTCATCCAGTGGAACAAGTGCGCCTGCATCATATAACTGCATCTGTCCGCTTGCACCTTCAATGAAATCAGGATACTCGCCACCTGCGATCATTGTTCCGATTGCCTCATCTGCTGTCTGTCCGGTAAGCCAGGTTTCATTTACCCTTACACCTGTCTTTTCCTCGATGATCTTCTGGATTTCATTATCATCATTCATTTCAGATCCCGGTACAGCAAAGAATGCATCAAACTCTTTCGCGCTTCCAGTTTCAGTGCCACCTTTTTTGCCACTATCATTGCCACATCCGGCAAACAGTGTTGCTGCCATGGTAGTCACAAGCAGCATGCTTACAATTTTTTTTCTTCTCATATTGTAATGTCCTCCCTTTTGATAACTTAATTTTATACTTTTTAAGTTTTCAAACAATCGGAGTAACTATAGTCAAAAACAGGGTAAACTATAGTTTCTAGAAAAAACTATAATTTACCCTGTTTTGCAGTAATATATATTATTCTCCACTTTGCATCTGGCGTCTGAAGCGCGCCGGTGTGCAGCCTTTTATCTGTATAAACCTGTTCACAAAATAATCCATATCATGATATCCGACTTCCTCTGCTATCTGTATTATCTTCTTATCAGTCCTAAGCAGAAGCTCTGCCGCCCGTTCCATCCTGTAATTGTTCAGATAATCCTTAAAGGACTGTCCGTATTTTTTTCTGAAAAGCTGCCCTAAGTATGCACTGTTTACATAATACTTCTCACTCAGGCTCTTAAGCGTGATGTTCGTGGCATAATTGTCTCTTACTTCCTTTTCTACCATGCCGATCACACCTCTTGACACATTTTTTCTAAGCTGCGACAGATAATCACCATACTCACAGCAAAATCTTGTCATATGTGCACGGCTTCCCCTCTCAATACCGGTCTTAAAGCTGCTCTCACTTATGAGTCGCAAAATCTCCTGCTGATTTACATTATCATCCTGCTCACTTGCCAGGTGTATGAACTGAAACAACAGATAATTGATATTTAAGTTCATGCTTTCCCCATTCATACCCATGCTGGACATCTCATCATAAAATTTGGCAACTGCATTTCTTATCTCAACATGGTTGTTCTGTTCCACTGTCCTAAGCAGCTTATCCAGACTATCTTTACAAAGCACTATTCCGTCTGCCGATATCTTTACTTCATCCTCATAGTAATATATGCTCTTTACTATGCGAAAGCCCTGAAACGACCTGAGCATACATGCATTGCCGTATGATCTGGCTATCTTTGATATATCTGATACTTTTCTTCCGACCAGCATAACTATATTCTTTTGTGTATTATCACATATATACCTTCTCAGATCCTCCAGATATTTTCTCTCGTTTTTTGCGGCTTCCTCTGCCATATAATCTGAGAATATAAAGCCTATGTCATACACTTTTTCATTTACCGATACATCAAATACACAATGTGCCGAATCAGCCCCCAGAAAAGCAACACAGCTTTCGTACATCTTGCGCTGTAAGCTTCTCATATCACTATCGAGTATCTCATCACCTGCCGGAAGCTGCTCCATCTGTATCTCAACATACCTTGCTCCACCCTCACACCTCATATTTTCTTTTACATAGTTCAGGTTTACTTCATCATATTTGCCCTGTATCAGAGATATCAGGTGTCTTGCAAGGTATGCCTGTTTCATCTTTTTGTTATCCTCGTTGATCTGGTTTTTCTCGTTTTTGAGCACAAGAACCTTGTTTAGTACCTTAAGCAGCATCTCCTTATCCACCGGCTTTAGTATGTAATCCGTACAATCATTCTGCATGGCCTGCTGCGCATAGCTAAAATCTGCATAACCGCTTAATATCACAAAATACACATCTGATTTTTTATCTTTTCTCAAAGTCTCAAGCAGCTCAAGTCCTGTCATCTCCGGCATCCTTATATCGGCTATGACCAGATCCACATTCTCATTTTCCAGAAACTGCAGGGCTTCCTTTCCATTTGAGGCCGTTCCTGCTATCTCAAATTCTTCATTTTCCCAATCAATGATCACCTTAAGCCCCTGTATTATAAAAGGCTCATCATCCACCAATAATACTTTAAGCATTTTAAATCTCCCTATAAATATGTTTCCGGTATTTTTATCATCACAGTCGTACCGCAGCCTTCCTCACTGTCCACATCAAATACTGCTTTAGATTCCGTTACCATTTTGATACGCAGGCATGCATTTATCACGCCCACTCTGCCACCGGTCTTTAACATATCGATATCTGCATTTTTCATGTTACTTTTCATTTTTTCAAGAGCATCCGGATCAATTCCGCTGCCTGTATCCTCAACCTCTATGTGCATGAACCCGGCTTTTTTGAATATACGCACAAATATCCAGCCCGGAGCAGCTTTACTTTCTATGCCATGCACACAAGCATTTTCAACAAAAGTTACAAGCGTAAGTTTTGGCACCTGACATTCCATGCAGTCTGCTTCTATATCTATGTTATAGTTCAGCCGCTCGCCAAACCGGTATTTCTGCAATGCCAGATAGGCTTTTACAAATTCACATTCCTTTGCAACGGTTACAGCATCATTTCCCCACTCCACATACTGTCTTTGCATGATGGCGAGTTTTTCGACCATATCAGCTGTCTCATTTTCCTTTTTCAGCAGACTGTGCATTCGTATGCTCTCAAGCGCATTAAACAGAAAGTGCGGATTTATCTGGCTGTGTAGTGCAAGAAGCTCTGCATTTTTCTGACTTACAAGCATCTCCTGCTCTTTTAGCTTATTCTTATATACAGTCTGGATCAAGTCATTTGTGCGGCTTACCATCCTGTTGTAATTTTTTATCATGCTGCCGATCTCATCTTTACTCTCCCTTTCAGTCATAGATACAAGCTTTTCGCTGTCAACTGACTTAAATACCTTTGAAAGCTGTAATATCCTGCTCGTAAAGGAATGGTTAAAGATACTGAACAGACAAAGTGGAAAGAATACATTTATAAGCATCAGAAAAACAATAATCGATGCATTGTGCATAAGCATGCTCCATATATTACTGCGTGTCTTAAACACATATATATCAAGATCACAGCCATACAAAGAGAGCTTCTGCCTGTATACGGAGTCGCTTATTTTCCCAATCGCCTCCAATGTCTTAAATGGTTTGTTGACTCCACTGTAGGCCCCATTTGACAGCACTATGTCATCTCCATGGCAGATAAGCACTTCATTATCATAATTCATATTCTTAAAAGTACGCATCATGCTGCCATAATTAAACTCTATCTTGAGTACCTTTTCGATATCAGATGAGTAAAAATCCAGCTTTTTCATATAAATCATATGTCTTTCATCTGACAATCCGGCTACGCCTTTTTCATATACAAAAAAGAGTCCTCCGCTTTCCTTCTGCTCCAGAAGTCTGTAAGAATCCGTATTTCTTACAGCAGACATATCATTTACTTTTCCGCCATTTACTATTGTAGGATTGTCAGCATACAGGAAAAATACTATATTGCTCATTCCAAGTGTGTTTTCAAAAAGTGTATCCTGAAAGAAGCTCTGATACTCTGATACATACTCAGCAGAGCTTGTGTATTCCTTTGATATAAAATCGTCTATGCGCTTGCTGGTGTAGATACTCTTAGCTGCCTCTTCTGCGTTATTGACCATGCTGTTCAGATTATATCCCACAGCACTTGCTATGCTCGACATTTCATGCCTGCTGCTTTCTTTTTCAGCATTTTCTACAATGGAAAGCACCACTGAATCAGTCACTATGAGCGGCAGCATGACACAAAGTACATAAAATATGTAGAATTTTTTTCTGAGTGAATAATCATCAAGCTTTCTCTCAATGGCATTCCATATTGATCTTCTCATAAACAATTCCTCTGAAATCACTTAAAGGAGCCGACATATGTCCGCTCCTAAAGTCTATTTTAACTTGTCATTAATTATAGAATAACATATTTATTATTAATAATCTACCCCTGTTTTCTCTCCACATCTTGTGATCTCAATGCGCTCTGTCCGCTTGCCTGTGAGCTTTGTGCTTCTGTCATCAGGCTGCTGTCCTCCTGCGGATATCTCATAAATTCCCGGCACAGCAACACAGCTTCCATCCTCTTCTATCACAGCAAAGTCCCTTGGCGAAAGAGTCAGCTTTACTTTCTTAGTCTCATATGGCTCAAGCTTTACAACCTCAATCCCCTTTAGCTGATATCCCGGCTCATACTCTGCAGCATCAACGTGCCTGATATAGAGCTGAACTATCTCATTTACAGTATATCTGCTGTCATTTGTCACATTTACAAACACCTCAACAGGTTCGTTTACATCACTTTCTGCTTTATCCACTGACATTCCATCATAGTTTGTCTCACCATAATGCAGTCCATATCCAAATGGATATAACACATTCTCATTTGTATAGCGGTATGTCCTGTGAGCCATTGAATAATCCGTAAACTCCGGGAGATTTTCGGTGCCCTGATAAAATGTAACCGGCAGTTTTCCACTCGGACTATACTCTCCGAATATAGCTTCCGCAACAGCCTTTCCGCCTCTGGCTCCCGGATACCAGCTGTCTATAATGGCATCCACATGCTCTTCTGCCCAGGAAAGATCTATCGCACTTCCTGCTGACAGCACAAGTATTACCGGCTTTCCTACTGCTGCAACAGCCTCTAAAAGTTCCTCCTGAAGTCCCGGAAGCATAAGCCCCAGCTTGTCACCGCTTGCATATTCATTTCCGGCATCACCCTCTTCACCTTCTATAGTTGCATCAAGTCCAAGACACATTACGACCACATCTGACTGTTCTGCCATGATGAGGGCTTCCTTAAATCTGTCCTTTTCCTCTGCAAGTCCCTGTACTTTGTCCTTGTACAGATGGCAGCCCTCTGCATAAAGCACTCTTGTATCCTCTCCAAGATATTGCTGCAATCCCTCAAGTGGAGTGATATATCTTGATGAGGTACCATAATAATTTCCTATAAGCGCATCCCTGGAGTTGGCATTTGGTCCGATGACCGCAATAGTTTTAACATTTTTTCTGTCGAGAGGCAGGAAATTGTCCTTATTCTTTAAAAGTACAAGACTTCTTCTGGCAGCCTCCACAGAAAGCTCCACATGCTCCTTACATTCTACAACCTCATACGATATGTCCTCATATGGCGATGGATAATCCTTCATCATGCCCAGACGGATACGCACCTCCATCAGCCTTTCTACTGCTGCCGTGATTGCCTCGTCTGAAACCAGTCCCTTGTCATAAGCATCCTTAAGATGTAAAAATGCACTTCCACAGTTCAAGTCACAGCCGTTGTTTACAGCCATAGCAGCCGATTCCTCAACTGTATCCGTCACATGATGGTGTTCGTGGAAATCAAGTATTGCCCAGCAGTCTGACACCACATGACCTTCAAATCCAAACTCGTCACGCAGTATATCCTTAAGCAGTGTCCTGCTTCCGCAGGCAGGTTCTCCATTTACCCTGTTGTAAGCCCCCATGACAGCCTCAACCTTTGCATCCTTTACACATCGCTTGAAGGCATACAAATATGTATCATACATATCATGCTTTGATGCTTTCGCATCAAACTCATGTCTTATGGCTTCCGGACCGCTGTGTACCGCAAAATGCTTTGCACAAGCTGCCGATTTTAAGTGATCCGGATCATCTCCCTGCAATCCCCTTATATATGCGCAGCCAAGCTTACCTGTCAGGTACGGATCTTCCCCGTATGTCTCATGTCCCCTGCCCCATCTTGGATCTCTGAATATATTTACATTAGGTGCCCAGAAGGTAAGTCCCTTGTATATTCCGTGATCACCCTTTTTTGAAAATTCATTGAACTTTCCACGACCCTCTGTTGATACAACATCTCCTATCTTTTCTATCAGGTCAGTATCAAAAGTTGCCGCAAGACCTATCGCCTGAGGAAATACTGTAGCAACACCGGCTCTTGCTACTCCATGAAGAGCCTCATTCCACCAGTTGTATTCCGGTATCCCCAGTCTTTCTATAGCCGGTGACTCATACAGCATCTGACTTATCTTCTCATCTATTGTCATCTGCGATACAAGTTTTTTTGCATATTCCATAGTTTTTTTACTCATAGTGACTTCTCCTTTAATTTATATAATGATTTTACCAGATTCATGCAGTATTTTCTTTCTACTTGTTGCCCCACAATGTCCAAAAATTGCTATTTGTGCTATAATAACTATATTCACGCAAATGCGCATAAATATCAGCCGTATGGAGACAAGTATATATGATCGAAAATCTGAATGGAATACATGAGACAGTAAAATATAAAGAAAACAGCAATGTAAAGCTTTTTATAAATGTTGAAGTAGAAGATTATCCCATTCACTGGCATACTCCCATGGAGATTATCATGCCGCTTGAAGGCAGCTATACAGTGCAGATTGGGGATGATTTGGTACATCTTAATGAGAGTGATATTATCTTTATAGCTTCCGGTGTAAAACACAGGCTTATCGCACCTGACACCGGAAAAAGGCTTATCCTGCAGATTGAGTGGTCTGCTGTCTCAAAAATAAAGGAATTAAATTCCATACTTACCCTTATAGCACCTGCTATAACGCTAACCCCGGAAACTTCCGGTAATATCCACAGCAATATCCGTAAACTGCTGCTTGATATAGCAGATGAATACCAGACCGACTCATTTCTATCAGAAGCCGTGATCTACTCCAAAATGCTTGAAGTACTTGTCCTTATTGGAAGACATCATACTGCCAGCAGTTGTCATTTTAATGTCGGCAGACACAAGCAGCAGGAATATCTGGAGCGTTTTCTGTATATCTGTGAGTATATCGATACACATTGCACTGAGGACATAACACTTGATGAAATCGCAAAAATAGCCGGATTCAGTAAATATCACTTTACCCGGCTATTTAAACAGTTTACCAATAATACCTTTTGCAAATACTTAAATCAGAAAAGAATAGAACTTGCCCTGACCTTTCTGGCTGATCCCAATATATCAGTCACCGAGGCTGCAATGCAGTCAGGCTTTGCAAATCCATCCACTTTCATAAGGGTGTTCAAAGCTGAAAAGGGCTGCACCCCGACTGAATTCCGCAAAATGTTTACTGGGTGAGCATTATGTATGAAAAATCTGCATAGTTATCACTATTGCTGCCATTTGAGGATGCATACATACCGACCGTACAGCCCACAAAGCCACCTGCTTCTTCTGTGGTATATGGCAGCAGACTTATTTTTTCTGCGACTTTTACGCTCTTTTCGGCCGTACCTATCCATATAGATGCTTCCTGTTCCTTACAGATCATACATATATTCCACAGTGGATTTTTTTCTGTAATGCTGTACTCCATAATATCTGCCACTGCTATCTTTTTGTCAGTTCCCTTAATATGTGTAGTCACCACAAATACCAGCCTTCCGGCTTCCATTGTTATCTCAGCGCGAAGATGATTCTCATTGTTCTGGAAAAGTACAAGTCCTGCCGTCTCATTATCCGACTGTGGGATAAAACGCACTGCTGTCTTTACCGAAAACTCATAGCCCTTCTGTCTTAGTCCAAGAAATGCGCTTGTGCCAAGATCAGCGATCTGCTCTTTGTTTGTGTACAGTCTCAGTACTCCCGGATTTTCCTTAAGGGAGTAAAAAGACTCGTTGCGTTTTCCTATTCCAACCAGCCTCTTATCAGGCTTGGCTTCGCAGAAAGTTATAAAATCATTTTCTGATATCTCATCTATAAATCTGCACTCTTCAAGCGGTATATCTACCGTATCCTCAAGATGTCCTATCCCGGGTGCTATTACCGGCCATTCGTTTTCCCATATTGTTTTTGCAATAAAGGTCTCCCTGCCCATGCTGCTGTGCTTTTTGCATGGTCTTGACGCAAGCATGACCACATACCAGTTTCCGTTTATATCATCCACCAGATCACCATGTCCTGCATAGATGACCGGATAATCCATTCCCAGATTTCTGTGTGTAAATATCGGATTTCTCGGACATCCTTCAAACCATTTAAAAAGCTCCTTGCTTCTTGCTATCGTTATACTGTGCTCCGGTCCAGTGCCGCCCTCTGCATGCATCAGATAATAATATCCGTTTATCTTGTAGATATGTGGTCCTTCCGGCCATATGCAGCCCTTTACAGCACCTTTCCATATGGCCATGCTCCTGCCCTTAAGCTTCATGGTTCCAAGATCAAGCTCCTGTATCCATATCTCCCAGTCTCCATTGTAACGTACTCCTTCAGGGTTTGGGCGTGTGCCACAGTAATAACATCTGCCGTCATCATCAAAGAAAAGGCTTGGGTCTATTCCGACTGCTTCTTCTCCCAAATAATACGGATCAGACCACGGTCCTGCCGGATCCTGCGCTGTCACTATAAAATTGCCGCCATGCGATACGTTGGTCGTTATCATATAAAAAGTTCCTTCATGATATCTTATGGTCGGTGCAAAAATACCTCTCGATATTTCTTCATTTTCCACGCATAGCTGCGATGGTCTGTCAAGTATATTGCCAATCTGCTCCCAATGAGCCAGATCCCGGCTATGAAATATGGGAACACCCGGTGCATACACAAAGCTTGATGTCACCAGATAATAGTCTTCCCCGACTCTGCATATTGATGGATCAGGATAAAAACCTGAAAGTATTGGATTTTTTGCTGTTACCATGTCTCTTACCTCTCATTTCCTATAATACATATCCAAAGCCCAGTATCGTAAACTGCTTGTCTCTGTCTTCCTCTGCAATTTCAATTCTTACAACATGATTTTCACTGGTCTTATTGTTAAATATTATTGCCGCATTGCAGTGCTGCCAGTTATTGATATGTGGATCAGCCGTAAAATGATATTCTCCGTCCACATATACCTTCGCCTTTCCCACGTTTACTTCTCCCGAATCCTTAAATACAAGGAGAAGTGCCCTGCACTCCATCTCAAGCTCGAAATACACTTTTTCCCTGTTTAATGTATTTTTTGTGCCATCATACATCCAGTTATACGGGAATTCCGGAGTCAGCGAAAGCTGATCATCCATCTCAACGCTTTGCAGCTGTGTATCTGTCGAATCGAAGCCACCCTCGTCAATATATGCCTTTGCATATATATCCTTTTTGTCGAGCAGCCTTATATTTTCAAAGCTGTTTCCTATTACCGGTGCAAGATTTAGGTTTTCCTGCAATATTTTTTCCTCTGTCAGTCCCAGTTCAAATGCATTCAAACTTGCATGCCCTGCCTGATCTATTTTTTCAAAAAGATACTCTATGCAGTCTGCCATGACGGAATGGCCTACATTGCCCGGATGAAACATATCATAGAAGAACTGATTTTTGCTTATTACCCTTCCCTCGTCATTTTTTAATGCAAACTGAGGGGAAACCGCATCCAGCACGCTTACCATTGGCAGACCATAGAGCTTTCCAACCGGGCTTAGGCGGTCTTGAAGGTTCCAGTCATTAGCAAATACGGAAAAAAGCAATATGACTGCCGGTTTCCATGGCAGATTAAGTACTTTACGTACAAGGCTTTCATAACAGTCACCCTTTGTCTCATCCCCCTCATCATTTACAGCAAATTCAATAACTACTATATCAGGCTGCTGTCCGTCTCTTAGTACATCCCTGTCAAATCTGATCATTCCCAGCTCCGATGGTGTGCCACCCACACCTGCTTTTATGAATTTCACATTATTCTTTGCAGAAAAACGCCTCTGGAAAAGCTGATAGGATTTGTATGCGTAGCACTCTGTATTTATAGGTGTCGCACCTGCTCCCTGTGTGATAGATCCACCGATGTATGCAAGTGTTACCTCTTTTCCGGCTCTTGTCTTTTCGATGGCTTTTCTTATGCGGTATACATTTCCCATATTCATAAGCGAATGGCTTATCATGCTGCAGTATTCATCAGAGTTCATATCCACCTCTGTTTCCTCAATATCTGCCGGAGCCTCATAGCCGTCATTCAGATACAGTCTGACACTCGCTTTTCCCATGATATCCGGTGTATTAAATATGAACTTTATCTGTCCCGGTATATCATCATCCGGTGTCCACTTATAATCTGACAGGTATATCTTTCTCTCCATTCCATCGCCTGTCAGCTTTACCTTAAGATTAGTACCGCCTCCGTACAGGTCCTGCTTTCCGTACATCTGAAACACAAATTCGATCTGTTCGTTTTGATTATCTGTTTCCACAGATACACCTATGCTGTGTACAAGCCTGCCAAAACCTTCCACCGTCTCTAACAGCCCCAGTTCCTCTTTATTTTCTATATTTCCGGCTATTTGTGCACTGTTTATCAGTCTTCCGTCGCTTTCATATATAAAATGTATAATGCTTCCATCTTCCTGTACTGAGCCGTATATATCCTTATCCTTCATGATGTAGAAATACGGTCTTTTTCTTTCGGGATCCTTTGGTGCTTTTGGCCCTGCCATCTTTCCGCCTCCTTGTTGTGTCGATTTTATCAGCTATAATGACTATATGATACAAAAACTCCCGGTGCTTTGCACCGGGAGAAATTATAGATATTTGTCCTGTCTTTTATAGTTTATGACTGCTTTCTGCTTCTTCTTAATCTTGAAGCCCCTGCCATCGAAACTCCTGCAAGTAACAACACGATAAATGCTGCCGTTGCTGATTGATCTGATGTCTTTGCAGCTTTTTTTGCCGCCGGCTTGTTTGCTAAAGGCTTATTTGTGCTGCCTGTTGCCGGTTTATCCGCTGACGGTTTATTTATATCCGGCTTGCCTGTACCCGGTTTTTCTGTATTACCTGTTGATGAATTATTTGTACCCGGTTTTTCTGTATTACCTGTTGATGGCTCATCTGTACCCGGTTTACTATTATCATCAGACACTTCATCCTTTGCCTCTGCTGCAAGCTCTATTGTTCCGTATACCGATGATTTAGACCAGCCCATGCCTGTTTCATCATTCCAGCTTAAGGTTCCGATTCTTGTTCCTGAATCATCAGCATCATTTATCTGGAACTCAAGACCAATCCTGTCACCCTCTTTTGGCTTTATGTCTGTCCACTTGAAGGCTGCCTCAATCACATATCCATCCCCAGTCACTTTTGCGACAGATCGTACATTTTCCTCGAGACATTTCTTTCCATTGAAAGAATGCTCATTCATATAATTGATCCTGTACTGCTTATCATCGTCATCATATGACTCTGTCTTGGCATTATTCTCATCGATAAATACCTCGAGTGAATCCTGCTGATATGCCTCTCCACCGGCTTTATTAAGTACCGGATCTTTAACTGTTGCATATACATAAAGGTTTTCGTCATCCCACAACACCTTGGCATCTGCTGTTACAGAAGCTCCAAGGTTTATTGTAAGAGGAATAGCCACAGCCTTATCCCATTCGCTGTCGGCTTCTCCGTCAATCTTTACCGTTGCTTTTGTTGCTTTTTCAACACCCGGCTTGAGAGTAGCCTTTGCATAATATTTGCTGCTTGTCTCCTGCATTTCTTTAAGGTCATTGAAGCTTACAGCTTTATCGTTATTCATAACTTTTACATCCATGCCGATAGTCTTTGCAACTTTTAAATCTGTCATAGGTACTTTGATGGTCGCACAGTATCCACCATCAACAGCCTGTGCCTCAGAACGCTTAACTGTCTTCTTTACCGGTGTCACATCTCCTGCTGAGTTTGTCTCATCCACATATACTGTAACTTCATCCGTATCATTTATTGTGGCATCCTTTACGCTTACAAGTACATTTAATCCATCCTTATCCCATGTTGGAATAAAAGCTGCCTGTGTATCATCATCCGAAAAACTGTATTCTGTTCCGGACATTGTATCACCTTTCTGCTCAGCTACAACGATATCCTGTATTAACGGCTCAAGCTTTGTGGCATCTACATAAGCCCAGTATGCAGGCTTTGCCTTGTATTTTCCATCAAAAAGCAGTGGGCACTGCTTTGATCCGTCAGCTCCGCCACCAACATTTGACTGTGAATGAAGCCATGAATTTGGCTCAATAACTCCCCACACAGTGATTCCTGCTACATTTGTACCGTTTTTCTTTAAGTCCTTTGCAGCATCAAAAAGCTGTTTGTGACAGTATGCCATCTTTGTATACTCGCTCTCTTTTGAAGCTGCTCCTGATTTGTAAGCTGCGCTTGCCTGGAAATCCAGCTCTGTAAGCTGAACCTTTCCTGCTGCTTTGGCATATTTTTTTGCTACTGTCTTAAACTGTGCTGCTGAGAAGCTGTCCACACTGTAATGTGCCTGCATACCAAATGCATCAAGTCGTGTTCCCTCTGCTGATTTTACGTCATTTATGAGCTTTATGATTCCTTCTGACTTGATATTGTCTGTCTCTCCGAAATCATTGTAGTAAAGTTCTACATTCTTAGGCGCATATTTATTCGCATACTTAAATGCATTGATTATGAACTCATTGCTCTTGTATACATGCCACCAGCTCGAATTGTTCCCATGACGTATCTCATCAAGGCTTTCTGCCGGGCTTACCGTATCTGTACGGTATGTATTGCCGATAACGGCCTCATTTACTACATCCCAGCCATAGAAAAGTCCGTCGTACTTTTTATTTGCTGCCTCTCCGAAGTAGTGGTCGAATACACTTGAGATATACCACTCAAGTCTGCGGTTCATAGTATCTTTATCTACATATGGCTTACTGATATCATAGTTCTCATGGAAGAACCATTCCGGAGTCTGCGAATGCCATACGAGAACATGACCTCTTATGCGTATCTTCCTGTCAGGATGTGCCGCATTCCACTCCAAAATCTTATCTACCATCGCATCAGCTCTTGAGAAATCAAGGCTGTCCCCTGCGTCATTTACCATCGGTACTTCAAGATCCTGCCCATCAAACTGAACTGTTTTTGTTTTAACCGATTTTTCAAGCTGATAATTAAAAAGTGCATCCGGTTTTAATTCATTTCCAAATGTAACTGCATTAAAATGCTTCTCCACAAGGTCCATGAGCGTATTGTCCTTAATCTCATCTAACATGATACCTGTTCCTGCGATTGCATCTTTTCCAAGAGCATCATCGCTTATGACAGAGGCTTTCCAGTCCTCAATATTCTGCTCTATCTCAGGTGGTGCCTGTGGTGTTGTATCAGTTTCCACTGTCACACTAACGAGGCTGATAGCTGATCCCGAACCGGTATCATCAGTAGTCATAAGACCAACTGCTTCCATATCACCTTCACCTGTCGGACTTATCGAGTATTCTTCTTTGCCTGTAAGTCCATACTGCGTATTTGCGCCATCAGCATCTTCATCTCCACTCTTGTAGACCTTTAGTGAAACTGATCCTTTCTGATCCTTCACCTTAAAGGTCACAGATTTTACAGTTGACATATCAACATCCTTCGGCAGTTTCCATTTAACCTGATCGTACTGATTGTTAAATGTCAGTTTCCACACACCATCTGTCCGCTCATAGCCGGCATTTCCCCATATTACTTCCAATTGATCAGCTGTGTATGTCGTTTTATTTATATTCTGCTGAACTTCATCAGCGAATACTAACGACTGCGCCTGATACGCAGGTATAAGCTGTGTGACACCTGTGGCAAGCATAGTACTGCATACCGCAATACATGCTCCTTGTTTCAATAGTTTTTTCTTTTTCAACCCCATGTCCTCCTTACATGTGTATTTGTAATTCCAAAAATACTCTACCATAAGAGAGGTTTTAAAATATGGGACAAATTATAGAATATAACAAGTCAAATTATATCTGCCATAAATAAATTCAAATAATAGTAAGTCTGCGGTACCAGATCCATTGTATATAAAAATCAATAAATCCTGTAATTTCCTGAAAGTGCTAACATTGCAAACATGTAAAGGAAATTGTCATAGTATCTCCTGTCACCTGTCCTAAGCGGAGTGTTCCAGAACTTTTCAACACACTGCTTTGCATATTTTCCATCTGCTGCGAGTGAAGCTTCTGCATTAACAGCAATGATTGCTACCGGATGAAGTGCCTTCTCATCAAGCGGTGTACCATCTATAAGAAATACACCATCCCAATTGTCCTTCTGATCCTCACAATAAAACTTCTGAAGCCTTTCTGCCGTTTTAATCTGCCACGGATCTGCATCAAACCACAGATGATCCATCGCTATATTGGCGATCGTGCGGTATGCATCACTGTAATACCAGTCATGTCTTCCAAATATTTCCTTATGCCCCGTATGAGGCTTTCCGTCATAATCTGCATATTCTGCGCTAAGTCCTGTCTTTTCATGGCATGCACTGTGCAGATATGCTCTGCTGGCAGCTGCTGCTTCTTTCCAGAATTCTCGGTCCTCCTCATAAGCCCTTTGGGCAAAAAGTTCATAAAAATGCGGCAGATGGTATGAAGGATCACTGAAATCCATATTTGTGACAAACTTTATCAGCTTGTTGGAAGGCTCCCACATTGGCTCTCCGCTGTGTCCCGGCTCACCCTTGTGTACACACTCCCTTAAGATATTTTGTGCCTCTTTGCTGTAGCAGAATATACCATCGCCATCTCCCCATCTTTTAGAGGCGAAAAACAATGCCATTGCAAAATACTCTTCACCATCAGGTGCCGGTCCTTCGGCATTTCGCTTTCCGTTTGTCTGACATGACCACGCAAAATAATTTTTTGCCGGACCATCTTCTATGTACATATATGTGCGCACCCATTTCCACAGTCTGTCAAACTCTGCTTTTTTATCCAGCTGTACACATACCATCATGCCATATGACATTCCCTCGGTTCTCACATCATGATTGCCGGTATCCTCCATATATCCCATATCATCACCGGCTTCATGATAAAAACGTTCATCATCATTCCCATAGAATATCGTGTTAAAAGTATCCTCTACTCTTTTTTGAATTTCTTCTTCCGGATACCCATACTCTTTGAATATATTTCTGTATTTGCCTGTCTTATATGCTCCTGCCATTTTTCTCTCCTTTTTGTCGCTGTTTTACTGTATCCCGCACATTAAATTTACAAATCTGTGTCTGCATGATGTCCAGGATTCATTATCTCCTTTTTTGAACCATTCTTTCTGTGCACTGTCCTTAATTCCGTATATGGCTGTTATGTTCCCGATGATATCATCAGATATCGTGCTGTCTGCCATTATTATCATAATTCCTTTTATCCTGCCTTCGCCTGACAGATTATCCATGATATTTGCTATCTTTCCCTGATGTATCCAGCAAAAATTTCTTTCGTCCGCAGCACACTCAAGCACACATACTCTGCCGATGTCACAGTTATCCTCTCCATAACCGGCTGGTGTATAAACATAATTCATACTGACCTGTCCGTCTCCATCACACGAATAATGGATATGTATCTGACCATGATCTGTTTTCTTAAGCTCATGCCAGCTAAAGTTCCTCTCAGGTACCTCAGCAAAGTTTACAGCCCTGTTATATCCAAACCCGACAGGTGCCGCCGGGTTTACTACAGGTGTTCCATTTACCATAAATGTCACATAGTTAAATCCCTCAGCCGGATTGCCTATTGTTTTTTCCCAGTAACCATCATTTTTCTTTGATCTGTAAAGAAGCTCCTCCGTGCCATTTTCAAGAACTACGCTCACGCTTTTTGCATCAGGTGCAAAAAGATTTACTTCAATGCTGTTATCCTCCGTCACACGGATACCATGTATGACATCCGGATATTTGCCAGCCGGTTTTCCATCCTCGTCATTTTCGAACTGTATCTGCCTGTACACCGGATCAAAAAATACCATGCTCTCATCCGCCTGTACCGGTGTGGTAGAATCAATATTCTTTGATCTGACCGGGACAGCTTTATTAATATCATCAAGTTCTGCGTCATCCCATGTAAAAAGCATCTGTGTGAAATCCTTAAAGCTCTTTCTCCATACATGCCATTCATGATAGCCCTCATATACTTTTTGTGTACTGTTTTTCCCCTGTCGTGAAAATTCCTTTACCATCTCATTGATTCCAAGCAGTATCTCTTTTTCTTCATCTCCTGCCGACATAAAGACAGCTTCAAACCGATATGGGCTGTCGATGATTTTTTTCATGAGATGTATTGCAACACCTGAAAATACTCCAACTGCTGAAAAAAGCTCCGGGTGTCTTGCCGCTATATCCGTAGCCTGTCCTGAACCAAGTGAAAGTCCTGCCACAGCACGGTTGTTTCTTCCTTTTTTGACCTTGAAATTTTCCTCTATATAAGGGATTATGCTATTTACAAGCTCACTGTCAAAATCTCCCGGAAAAAATACAGGGTATTCGTTATCCTTAAATGCATAGCCACTGCTTGCAACTATGATCATCGGCACACATTTTTTGTCTGCTATCAGATTGTCCATGATGAAATTCATCTTACCCTGCCATACCCATCCGGTCTCATTCTCCCCGACACCATGCTGTAAATACAATACAGGATACCTTCCATCTCCGCTCTCATATCCAGGTGGAGTATACACATAGCTCTCCTTTATGTGACCGTTTACCTGTGAGGTATATTTGCACAGACTTACCGTTCCATGCGGCACATCCCTGACAAAATAGAAATCCTCGCCCTCTTCCGGCACTTCAAATGTGTTTATTGCAGCAAAACAGCCATATGATATAGCCGCATGAGGATTTGTTATGCAGACATCATCTACATACCAGAAATAATAATGCATTGCCCAGTGGAAATCTTTAATGTTTGCCGAAAATCCACCCTGCATATCTGGCTTTAACAGTATGCGTTCTGAGCTGAAATAGCCTCCCATTCCGGCTACTTCTACTTTATTGGCATTTGGCGCATAGATATAAAAGGTAACGCTTCCATCATCCTCAAGTGTGACCGAGCATCTGTTATTGTCCATTGATGATGGTATCGTGCCTATATACAAAGCACCGTTTTTTAAATCATCCAAAAAAAATCCCCCCATTCGTTTATTGATATATACAAGTGTAAACGAACAGGGGCTTGTTATTCTATTAATAAATTGCCAAACAGTATTCAAATATTGCTAATTTTCATTTACCTTTTGCTGTAAATAATCAAAATATATCTGTGGATTACAGGCATTGTACTCCTCCATATACTGATTCCAGGCAGCACCAAAATCATCTGCCATGATAACCTGCGGCAGCCATATTTTCTTTACTGCCACAATATTATTCTTTACTTTCCCACATTCAGAGGTCGAAGGAATTGAATCTGAATATGAATACATCGGATACCACGAGCCGGGAGCCTCATTTTTTCCAAGCATATCTACATAGTTTTCCACTCCATAGGCTTTAAAACATTCCTGAATATCCACAGGCTGATTTCTGAAAAACTCGTTCTGCTGAAACTCCATTGAAAACGCATTTATACCATCATCAAGCATTCCCTCCACTCTTGGAAAGTATGAGTACGAACACATATGCGCTGCCTTATATGAGCTGTCACTTTTTTTCTCTGCCTGCTCATTGGTAAGGTAAAACAAACCGTTTTCATCGACTGAATAGTCCTTGCCCTCCTCTCCCCAGAACCTTTCTCTTATGATATCAGATTCCAGGAGATCACTGACAAACTTCATCGCACCTTCGATATCTTTACAGGAGGTGGTAATGGACACTCCTGAAGAATAATCTATTTCTGCCATCCTGTTTGTATGCCATCTGTTGTGAATACCATCATCAATCGTGACAGGAAGAGGGACATAATCACAACCAAGCTGTGCCAGATTCTGTTTTTTGAATACAGGATCTATTACATAATAAAACTGCCACCACTGGTCGACCATCCCAAGCACTGCTCCTGTTGACAGCTTATCCAGATATTGATCATAGGTGGCATTAAACGCCCCGGGATCCATTATTCCCTTATGGAACTCTTCGTTAAGCTTTCCGAAATATCTTTTGGCTGTGTCGGTCACATTGTAATCCATCACTTTTTTGGTTTCCGTGTCTACCATACAGCTTCCATCGTTTGGAAATCCGTCCAGAAACTGCGGCACATTTTCAAGGCAAAAATACCGCCAGTCATCACAAAGTATCGTAAATGGTATATTTTCTGTTCCATCCGGCATTGTGGGATTTGCCTGTACATAGCTTTCTATCAGGTCAAAGTACTGCTCTATCGTTGTAATCTTTGGATATCCGGCCCATTTTAATACTCTTGTCTGAATCCAGAAGGCTTCACCATTATGCAGCATCTCCACATCATCCCCATGTGATACTCCAAACTGTGGAATCCAATATATGTGTCCATCCGGCTGTCTGAACTTTTCCCATTGTTCATCACTGAGATATTCTTTTATGTTCGGATAATCGTCCCAGTATTCATCTATTGGAATGAGTGCATCTGCCTCATACAGCGCAGTCTCACCCATTACAAAATCCGGATATTCCCCTGTTGCTATGAGAGAATTTATTGCATCGTCCTTATCCTGTCCAACAAGCCAGGTTTCCTCACATTCAGCACCGATCTGCTCTGCTATAAGCTGCTTCATATCATTATCCGGATCTATATTATCTCCTTCTACAGAAAAAAAAGCCGTAAAATGCTGTTACCATATAAGGATATAAAACACAACTAACGGGCATTGGCAAAGGCAAAAGCCAGCGTTTGAAGCAGGAATGCTTCTTACGCTGGCTTTCTTTCTGTCAAAATAAAAAACGCACATTCGCAAAACAAGAAATTCTTTGCTACAATGCAGGCAAAGGAGGTCGTAAAATATGCGAAACCAAAAATATTACATAGCGATTGACGAAAATGAACGGAGGATTATCATTAACGCCTTGAATTCCTTACGGAACAAGCTGCTTGCAGAGGGTAGATATACCGACGCTGTTAATGATGTTCTAATCAAAGTAGTCAACGCACCCGTCAGGAAATTCAAAGTCAAGATTACGGAGGGTTAAGATTATGGAGAAAAGTTTATTTGAGCAGATGAGCGGCACATATTCAAGAGTTGGCGATTATATGCTGCCTGACCTATTGCCGCCCCAAGAAGAAGCCAAGCCAATCGACTTATGGGGGCAGCGTCACGCAAGATATTTGAAGCAAAATCATAAGGTTTTGTATATGAACCTGCTGACAAGCGGCAAGTTGAACAGCTATCTTGCCGATATTGACGAGCAGGCAGAGGAAATGTTTTTTCGGTTGGTAAAACAGATGGCAGAGCGTGAGGGCGTGACGGAACAGTTAAAAGCGGAAAATGGCTTAGAGTGGACGAGGCAAATGAATAACATTCGAGCGTGTGCGATGGAGCTTGTCAATGAGGAAATCATCTACAATTAAAGAATTGTAACGCATATAACCGTAAAATTGTGGTGGGTAGGAACAAACTTCCTTACCCGCCATTTTTTGCTCTCTTAGCTGCTTAAACAGGGCGTTTTAACATCGAAAATCGTTACATATTCCACTTGTTTGTTTCAATCTCTTGACTTCTTGAACGATGTTCAGTATAATGCGTTTGAACAATGTTCAACAGGAGGTATAGTGTGGATAATAAAGAAGCAATCATACAGGCAACAATTAAACTTATTGAGGAAAAAGGGGAACATTTGGAAGAAGTTACAGTCCGTGAGATATGCAAAAGAGCAGGCGTTGGATTAGGGCTTGTCAATTATCATTTTGGAAACAAAGATAAACTCATTGAGCAATGTATTGAGCGTATGATAAACGGAACAGTCGAGCATTTTCAGAATATACGAGAAAAAACAGATGGTTTTACTCCATTTGAGAAGTTGGAGTATCTCGGCAATATGACGCTTGATTTTCTGTTTGAACATTATGCCATTTCAAAAATTTCTGTTCTTACCGATATGCAGTCACCAAAGGAAAATGACAACACTTATAGAACTTATGCGGCATATCTTCCGCTTGTTGCAGCCTGCCGTCCAGACCTTGATGAAGCGGCGATAAAGCGAAAGACGCTGTATTTGATTACCGTTATGCAGCAAATGTTCCTGCGATACGAAATCATATCGCAAACATTGGGGCTTGACTTTAAACAGAAAGAAATCCGCAAGAATTTTCATACACAAGTTTTACACGACATTTTGGAGGTATAAAGAGTGAATATAACAGTAATAAATGGAACAGAAAAACACGGAGTTACCTACCGTTTAAAAGAGATATTTTTAGCAGAATTCAGGGATAAAGCGACTATTACAGAATATTATCTTCCAAAGGACTGTCCGAGCTTCTGCACTGGCTGCCTGAACTGTACATTAAAGGGTGAAAGCACTTGCAAGGACGCAGAATATATTGGGAAAATTGATAAATCACTTTTGGAAGCAGACTTGATTGTAATGACGTCTCCTGCCTATGTGTTTCACGCCACGGGAGCAATGAAAGCACTTCTTGACCATTTTGCTTACCGTTGGATACCGCACCGTCCTGCTCCTGAAATGTTTGGAAAGCGTGCAGTCATCATAACGCAATGCTTAGGCAGCGGAGCAAAATCTGCGGCGAAAGATATTAAGCATAGTTTATCTTGGTGGGGAATTTCTGAAATCGGGATATTTACTGGTGCTTTGATGAGCGATATTGTTTGGGAAAAACTTTCCCAAAAGAAACAAGCCGAGCTTACGGGAAAGATTCAAAAGCTATCCCGAAAATTTGCTCATATAGATTATACAAAGCCCGCACACACAAATTTGATTACGAAATTCAAGGTTTTCTTCTGCCGTATGATGCAGAAATCCATACATAAATCAGACCCCGAATACCTTGACGGGAAGTATTGGGCGGAACAGGGGTGGCTCGACAGCGGCAGACCGTGGAAATAATATGGAGCAAAACGAAATCTCGGTTACTGGCAGATGTGAAAATGATAAATCAGCGAGTGATAATCAAATATTTTGCTCAAAATCAGAAAATGCCACGCAAAGTAGCAGGAAAATTCAGAATGTCATCTCTGCTTGCTTGTAATGCAAAGCATGGTTTTCTATACTTGGCGTATCAACATAAGGAGGTCACGAGAATGACATTTGCAGAAAAACTAAAATCTATCCGCAAGCAGGCAGGACTTTCGCAGGAACAGCTTGCGGAGAAGTTAGGCGTGTCAAGGCAGGCGGTTACAAAATGGGAAACGGATGCGGGTATTCCCGACATTGAAAATATTATGGCAATCTCCGCCCTATTTGACATTTCCATTGACGAGCTGCTCTCTAATGAAAGAGGGGCGAAAAAACCGACGGATTATCTTTATGAGAGTATCACGGAATACGATATTGACGAGCCGAAACGCTATGATATGAAATTCGGTGGAGCAAAGCAATTCGTATTGTCTGGTTATGAGGGAGAGAAAATCCGTGTCCGTCTGGTATCTAATACCCTCTCCACGCTCCAGAACGATTTTAAGGTTAAAATTGACGACATCCGAAAACGGATTGATGTAGATGTAATCCGTAAAAACGGTGTATCTGAAGCAACGGCAAAAGAAGCTGTCAATATTTTCGTTCAAATCCCCTCACCTTATATCGGGAAAATAGAATGTGCCGTTAATGCGGAAACCGTAGAAATCCGTTCTCTGGAATGCGACAGCATAGAGCTTGATGTAAAGACGCCGAATATCATTCTAAACGATGTCGGCGGCACAGTAGAAATTAACTGCAATCTGGATATGAGTGTGGTTTGCAATTCCTTAAAGGGATACCTTGCAATCAATCAGGTGTCGGCAACTTCCAAAATCTATATTCCAGAGGGTGAAGTATTTACTGCTGTTACAAAAGGTATTGGAACGAGCATTTCCTATGAAAAGGATGGCAGGCAGACGGAACGGTTTGACACGCCCGATGCGGAAAATGTCATAGAACTGAACGGCATTAAAAGTGAGCTTGTTATTTGCAACGATTAAAAACGAAGGAGTGTAAAAAATGAATAATCTTGAAAAAATCCAAAAGACAATGAAAGTCTTTCAAACACTAACGAAGATTGTAATGGTATTTAGCTTTGTGGCGATTGCCTTTACATTAGTGACTGGCAGCGTAAGTTTGATGGCAGATAAACTTCCATTTGGTGAGTTTCTGCAAAGGTTACTCATAGAAGCTGACAGAACGATTGACAATCGTGAAGTAGGAATAGCCCTGCTCTGTGAAAGTGTGGTTTTGATTTTCGGAGCGATTGAAGCTATTTGTGTGTGCAGATATTTTAAGTTGGAATTAAGTGAAGGAACACCTTTTACCGAAGCAGGAGCAAAGAGCATAACGAAGCTCGGAATACTCTTTATTGTTGTAGATATTTTATCAGCGGCATTTTCCTCTGCGATGGAAAAGTTTGCGTTTGTTTCAGAACGGATGGATAACGGCGGTGGCATTGGTATCGGTATTTGCTTGATTTTACTTGCAATGGTTGTGCGTTATGGTACGGAACTGGAGCAACGAGGCAGAGCAAAATAACGCAGGAGGGTTTCTATGGAAAACAGCCAATGGGTACACTGCCCTGTCTGCGGAAATAAGACGAGATTGCAGCTACGGGCGGATACGGAATTGAAAAACTTTCCTCTCTACTGTCCGAAGTGCAAGCAAGAATGTTTGATTAACGCAAAGGATTTACAGATAACGGTTATTAAAGAGCCAGATGCACAGACGTAGAGCCGATGAACAGAGCGATAAATCGGTATTTGGTGTATCATTTATCAAAAAAAAGATGCCGTATTGCTGATAGAAGCAGTACAGCATCTGATAGATATTTATATAATTGTTGAAAACCAGGCTTTCATGTCTTTAGAAGATTTCTCGTTTGCCAGAATACCTGTTTTCCATGTCGCATCAGGACAAATTTTTTTCAGGTCGGCAGTTGATTTTTCAATTCCTGCTTTATGTGAAGTGGCAAAGAAAGACATTGTCTTTCCTCTGAAATCATATTGTGACATACAGGAAAGAATCACGTTTGGCTGTTTAAAGAACCAAATTGGAAATCCAAGAATAACGGTATCATACTCTGACATGGAAGAACAAATTCCCTTGATAGGCACCTTGTTTTTTCCTACATATTCACGCATGGTGCGGGATAATGGATTTACCCAATTTAAGTCTTTCTGAGAATACGGATTTTCCGGCTGGATTTCGTATAAATCTGCACCTGTTTGCTGTGCTAAATCTTGTGCAATTTTTGCAGTAGTTCCAGTAGCCGAAAAATACGCAATTAAAGTTTTTGACATAGTCATACCTCCATTTTGTTGACAATTTTAAGTACGATTAGTATACTATATATAAAAAAAGTGTCAAGTACGCAGAAAAAACGTACTTGGTCAGTTATAATGTACTAAGGGGAATGGTTATGTCATTTGAAGAATATCAGAAATTGCTTTCTCAGGTTGATTTTAACGAGGGACCTTGTCCGATTGAAGACATGTTTCTTGTGCTTTCTGGAAAATGGAATCTAAGAGTCCTTTTTGAGTTGACCAAAACGGATACATCCCGTTTCGGAGAATTAAAAAAACGAATTAACGGAATTACAAACACAATGCTTACATCGACATTGAGAAATCTTGAAAATGAAGAATTAGTTTCAAGAAAACAATTTAATGAAATCCCACCACATGTTGAATATTCACTTTCCAATAAGGGAAAAGATTTATATCCAATATTCCTTGACATGCTAAAGTGGATTCAAAAGTATCAGTAAATCAAAAAATTCCCGTTTATCGGGCAGACATACATAATCAAAGAGCCAGACGCATTGACGCAGAGCCGGTGAACGACTGCATATCATTTCAGTTTGCTGGCTCTTTCTCATGTCCAAATCTATTAGTATTCCCCACCAGCCGAAAAAATATACGCAGACGGTCAAAAAATCTTTCCAAAAGTATTGACAGACATCTAATCTGTCGAGTATAATAAAATACTCTCTCAGGAGAGCCACCATCAACTACATATCTTCACGGAATTTAGGAGTACGGTTTTACGCCGTACACGCCTGCGGTATGCGGAAAGGAAATGCCGCCGCTTCCACATTTGCCCTGAACTGTCGGCGGGCGGAAAGCGTAAAGGACAGTTTCGACTTTGGATTTCAAAGCCGGTTACATGAGTGTGAAACCAACATCACAAAGGGATAACTCTATCCTTTTGTCGGTTAGTCGGTACGCATTTGTGTGCCGGCTTTTTTTGCTGCCCGAAACGCCGGTTACAACTGAATGACCGGCTGAATGGGATACGATTTTGCCAAGACCTCTTTTTCGGAGAGCGAGCGAAACAACGCCGCCTGACGGGGGCAGGAACTGCATTCAGGCAGACCGGCAAAAAAGACAGAAACAACGGTATCGGCGAAGTCGCATACCGTAACGAGCAGGGAAACTGTATTGACAGTTTCCACTCAATCGGCAGACCCTGCCGATTCCTCTTTAGGGGCTGCCGCCCCTAACACCCCAAAATCCAAAGAAAGGACTGATGTTATGAACGATGTGAAGAACAAAAACCTGTTTATCCGTGTCAGCGAAAAAGAGAAGCATCTCATTGAACGCAATGCAGAACAATGCGGCTTGTCCGTATCGGAATATCTCCGCCAGCGTGCTCTGGGATATATGCCGAGAGCCGTCCTGCCCGAAGTATTCTTCTCTTTCAGCGACAAATTAGATGAACTCTGCGTTGTATGCGAGGGCAAAATCACGGCGGATACGGAAGCAAAAATCATTGCCCTCATTGATGAAATCACCGCCGAGCTTATCCTGCCGCAAAAGGAAAGGCAGGTGGTGTGATTGGCGACTACCGGCTTCTGGCCTGTCAAAAGCAGGCTGAAGGAAGTGATTGACTATGCGGAAAATCCAGATAAGACCATCGACAAAAAATATGTGGACAGCGACCTGTACGCCGCCTTACAGTATGTTTCAAACGACCAAAAGACCGACAAGAAAATGTATGTGTCGGGTATCAACTGCAACGCCAAGAGAGCCTATGAGCGTATGACGGCAACGAAAAAACGCTTCGGCAAGACGGGCGGCAATGTGGCGTACCACGGCTATCAGAGCTTCCAGACAGGAGAGGTAATTCCCGAAGAAGCACACAGAATCGGACTGGAAACCGCAAGGCGTATGTGGGGAAGCGACTATGAAATCGTCGTGACCACCCACCTCAATACCGATAACCTGCACAATCATTTTGTGGTAAACTCCGTATCCTTCAAGACCGGCAGGAAGTTTGAAAACCATATCTCCGACCATTACCGGCTTCGGGAAATCTCCGACGCCGTCTGTCTGGAATACGGAAAAAGCGTTCTGAAGGAAGCGTCCTTTTACGGCGGAGACAAGAAAGAATACTGGCTGAAACAGAAAGGCAATCTGACGCACAGGGAGCTTCTGCGGGCGGATATTGACGCCGCCCTCGCCCAGTCCACCAACTTCAAAGCCTTTGAAATCCGCTTAAAGGATATGGGCTATGAAATCCGCAGGGATGAACGCTTCGCCCACTACTCCCTCAAAGCCCCTGACTGGAAACGAGCCGTCCGTTTGGACAGCTTAGGCAAAGACTACACGCCGCAGGCGATACGGGAACGGCTGATTGACAACCAGCGGTATTTGGGATATATGCCTTTCCACAAGCCAAAATATACGCCGCTTCTCGTATTGGAGATGGAATATCGGAAAGCACAAAAAATGGACGGGATACAGCTGTTGTTCGCCCTTGTGATTGAGCTTTGCAGGCTGATTACGGGAAACAATATCGCTGCCGATACGCCCCGCCCGCTGTCTCCTGCCATGCGGCAGGAGGTTGTAAAACTGGATAAAACGCTTACAGAATACAAGTTCCTATGCGAGAGCAATATCAACTCTCCGCAGGAGCTTGTTTCCTTTATCAGCGAAAAACGGGAACAGATTGCTGAATTAGAGTGTGAACGCCAATCCATATACAACAAAAACCGGCATAAGAAAAGCGGAGCGTTAAACGCTCAGGCAAGAGAAATCTCCGCAAAAATCAAGCCTTTGCGGGAGGAACTGTCCATAGCAAAATCGGTTTTGGAAAAGCTGCCGAAGCTGCAAGAGGTAATCGAAGCGGAACGGCAGGCGGAAGCCGCCGTCCTGAATAAAACAAGAGAAAGAAGGTATGCAAGATGACAGATACGGAAAGCAAAACCAACAACTCGCCGAAGAAACGGGCGGCAAATATCAGAACAGACAAGCTCCACGCCTTTGACGGACACCCCTTTCAGGTCAACGACAATGAGGAAATGGACAATCTCGCAGAAAGTATCCGAACGCAGGGCGTTATCTCTCCGCTGATAGTCAGACCAATGGAGGACAGACCTGATGAGTACGAGGTCATATCGGGACACCGCAGGCTGTATGCGGCAAAGAAAGCAGGACTTTTTGAAGTACCCGCCTTAATCTATCCCCTTGACCGAAACGAAGCGGCGATTGCGGTGGTGGACAGCAACCTGCACAGGGAAAAGCTGCTCCCATCGGAAAAAGCCTTTGCCTACAGACTGAAAATGGAGGCAATGAAAGCGCAGGGCAAGAGAACGGATTTAACTTTGTCGCAACTTGCGACAAAGTCCGATACCGCCGCCGAAATCGGGAAAACGCAGAATGAGAGCCGTGACCAAGTGTTCCGATATATCCGTCTTACCCGCCTTATCCCTGAACTCTTGCAAAGGGTAGACGAGGGCGTCATCGCCCTCAGCCCCGCCGTGGAACTGTCCTATCTCTCCGAGGAACAGCAGAAAATCCTGCTGGACGCCATGAGCCTGAACGACTGTACGCCCTCTCACGCACAGAGTATCCGCATGAAAAAGCTGGCGCAGCAAGGCGTTCTTTCTTCGGACAGTATCTATAAAATCATGGCGGAAGAAAAGGCAAACCAGACCGAGCGTATCAGCTTCAAGGTGCAGGACTTGCGTGGATTTTTCCCAAAGAATTACACGCAGAAACAGATGACGGATACGATTTTGAAGCTGCTGTATGAAAACCAGCGGAAGCTGGAACGCAGACGAAGCAGCCGTGACGAAAGGTAAGGTGACTCTATGAAAAAGTTAGACAATTTCATCATCAATCCCAATGTGATATGGATGCTGCCGCCGGAGCCGATGGACGAAAACGAGCCGGTCAATCTGGCGCAGGCACTCACGCCACGCTGCCCCAACTTACGCATGGAAAGCGGGAAGCTGGTGCGTTTCAGCGGCGAAAATGAGTTTTCCGTTAAAATCGGCGGCACGACCTACGAGGTCAGCACCCATTTCAGCGACACGGGCAGGCAGAGCGTCTTGGAGCAATTCAAAAATCTGATACTCTCCGAACAGCTTATCGGGTAAATCGCAGAGTAGAAAAAGACCATCGGGCATAGTATGCTGAACCTGCCTTTGCTATGCCCGGTTGTCGGAAAGGAGCAGATATTTATGACAACAGCAGCTAAGACTAACGGGCAGACAGAAGAAAAAATTACGGCTCTCTACTGCCGTTTATCCGTAGACGATGACAACAAGGACGAGGAATCCAACTCCATCACCAACCAGAAACAAATCCTCTCAGACTTTGCCAAAAAGGAAGGCTATTCCAACACGATGT
>OCQA01000319.1_pt1 | contig 56162 bp, 38 predicted proteins | sample 1538571 | NCBI WGS metagenome assembly OCQA01 (sample SAMN04571708, study PRJEB22368) | human gut metagenome | biome: human gut; material: stool | host: Homo sapiens | place: Luxembourg | collected 2012-09-28 | reverse complement strand
TATTCTACGATTGGAGGCTTTTTTATTCAATGTCCATTTTCTTTGGTTCTAAGCAATCATCTTTCCAGGCCTGAGCTTTTTTACGGTTGTACGCTTTGGAATTTGCGGGGCTTTTGGTTACCGGGTCGATGTTACCCCAGTTTTTGCGACGACTTTTCTTGATCGCCTGCTGCGCCGTTTTCGATAGTTTAGCGAAAGAAATTTTTGCATATTAGTTACCTCGGTTGTGGTTAGTTATAGGTATTATAACGTAGATTGAACAGATTATGTTGTTTATGCTAATTTCCTGCAAATATGGTATAATTTTTACAAAGTATTAAAATAAAGGACAAAGTAAATTTTATACTGGTTGCTTTTAGTATATTTTGCCATTAGCTGTTAACTTGAAACTGTTTTGAAGTTATACTAAACTGATGTTAGAAATGTAAGTTCACCTGAAAAGAGGCAGGCTATGAAAGTATTTAATAACATTACTGATATACTTCGGGATGATATGACATCCACAATTACAAAGGGCAGTAAAGTTTCTATTGCTGCGGCTTGTTTTTCTATGTACGCTTATAATGAGTTGAAGAAACAGCTGGAAAACATTGAGGAGTTCCGATTTATATTTACATACCCTACATTTATTGCAGAAAAGGCTGAAAAGCAAAAACGTGAATTCTATATTCCACGTCTTAATCGTGAACACAGTTTGTATGGGACTGAATTCGAGTTGAAGCTACGAAATGAGATGACGCAAAGGGCTGTTGCACGGGAATGTGCTGAATGGATACGCAAAAAAGCAACTTTTAAATCAAATACTACAGGCAACAATATGAGCGGTTTTGCCACAGTAGAATCTGTTCAGGAAAATGTTGCCTATATGCCGTTAAACGGTTTTACTACAGTAGACATTGGCTGTGAGCGTGGTAATAATAGCTATAATATGGTCAATCGAATGGAAACACCTTTTTCTGAAGAATATATGCAGCTTTTTGAAACCATCTGGAATGATAAAACTCAGTTGCAGGATGTTACAGATGTTGTTATTGAAAATATCAGTACTGTTTATAATGAAAATTCACCGGAGTTGATTTACTTCATGACACTTTACAATGTGTTCAGTGAATTTTTAGAAGATATTTCTGAAGACGTACTGCCAAATGAAGCAACCGGATTTAAAGCCAGTAAAATATGGGATATGCTTTATGATTTCCAAAAAGATGCTGTACTTGCCATTATCAATAAGTTAGAAAAGTATAACGGCTGTATTCTTGCAGATAGCGTAGGTCTGGGTAAAACTTTTACCGCTCTTGCCGTTATCAAATATTATGAGAACAGAAATAAAACCGTGCTGGTGCTTTGCCCCAAAAAACTGGCAGAAAACTGGAATACATATAAAGATAATTATATCAATAACCCCATTGCAAGCGATCGTTTAAACTATGATGTTTTGTTCCATACTGATCTTTCCAGGGAATATGGCACTTCCAATGGGCTGGACTTGGATCGTCTGAATTGGGGTAACTATGACCTTGTGGTAATCGATGAATCGCATAATTTTAGAAACGGTGGCGCAATTTCAGGAGATGACAGCAGAGAGAACCGTTACCTGAAATTGATGAATCGTGTCATACGTGCCGGAGTAAAGACCAAGGTGCTGATGCTTTCTGCTACCCCTGTCAATAACCGCTTTATTGATCTGAAAAATCAGCTGGCTATTGCTTATGAGGGCGATTCAAAATTGATCAATAATGCACTGGATACAACAAAAACGATTGATGAAATATTCCGTCAGGCTCAGAAAGCCTTCAATGTATGGAGTAAATTAGAACCGGAGGCTCGTACTACGGAAGCTTTGCTTCGCACATTAGATTTTGATTTTTTTGAAGTATTGGACAGCGTTACGATCGCTCGTTCCAGGAAGCATATTATCAAATATTATAATACTGAAAAAATTGGCAAATTCCCGGAACGATTGAAACCAATATCGTTATGTCCCAATCTCACAGATATGGACAGTGCAATCAACTATAACGAAATCTATGAGCAGCTATCATCATTATCGCTTAGTATTTATACTCCGTCCGATTATATTTTCCCCAGTAAAATAAGTAAATATAGTGATTTGGCACATAACAAAGGTATAGGGCTTACCCAGCAGGGACGCGAAGAAGGTATTCGCCGACTGATGAGTATCAATCTGCTCAAAAGGTTGGAAAGTTCGGTTTATTCCTTCAAATTGACACTTGGTCGTATTCAGGAGCTTATTGTAAGAACCATTCAGGCCATTGATCAGTTTGAAAAATTCGGCTCTGCTGACATTGATATGTATGAAATTGATAAGAGTAATGATTTTGATAAGAGTAATGATTTTGATATGGAAGACCAAAATACGGACGTTTTTTCTGTTGGTAAAAAAGTGCGGATCGCACTCTGCGATATGGATTATATAAGCTGGCGTGATGAATTGAAAAAAGACGCCGATATTCTTGAGCTGCTTACTTTGATGATTGCCGACATTACTCCTGAGCATGACAAGAAGCTACAGACGCTGCTCAAATTACTTTCGGAAAAAATCGAGCAGCCAATTAACGCTGATAACAAGAAAGTGCTGATCTTCTCGGCGTTTTCTGATACCGCAGAATATCTGTACGAGCAAGTTGGTAAATACATTAAAAATAAATATGGCCTGGAAACGGCAATGGTAACTGGTGATGTTGAGGGGAAAACCACCATTAAAGGGTTCAGGGCAACTTTAAATAATGTCCTTACGTGTTTTTCACCAATATCAAAGGGCAAAGACGTGCTGATGCCCGACAGTAAAGAAGAAATTGATATTCTGATAGCAACAGACTGTATTTCGGAAGGTCAGAATCTACAGGATTGCGATTATCTGGTAAATTATGATATCCACTGGAATCCGGTGCGCATCATTCAGCGTTTTGGCCGAATAGACCGTATTGGCAGCAGAAACGCACATATCCAGCTGGTCAACTTCTGGCCTGATCTGACACTGGATGAGTATATCAATCTCAAAAATCGTGTTGAAACACGCATGAAGATTTCTGTCATGACTTCCACAGGCGATGACGATCTTATCAATGCGGAAGAAAAAGGCGACCTGCAATATCGTAAACAGCAGCTGCAACGTTTGCAGGAAGAAGTGGTAGATATCGAGGACATGTCCTCAGGTATTTCAATCATGGACTTGGGCTTAAATGAGTTTCGGCTTGATTTGCTGGAATACATCAAGACTCATAAAGATTTGGATAAGAAACCCTTTGGGCTCCATGCAGTGGTGCCTGCCAGCGAAGACATGCCGCAAGGTGCTATCTTCATATTGAAAAATACCAATAACAGGATAAATATAGATAATCAAAACCGTATCCATCCGTTCTATATGGTCTATATTGGAGCGGACGGAGAAATCATCTGTGATTACCTTAACCCGAAGAAGCTGCTTGATACTATAAGGCTGCTTTGCCGGGGCAAAGATGAAGGGATTACAGAGCTGTGCCGTAGATTTAATGCGGAAACCGACGACGGCAGAGATATGAGCGCGATGTCAGAATTGCTGAATGAAGCGATCGATTCTATTATTGATATCAAAGAAGAAAATGATATCGACAGCCTGTTTAAAGATGGCGGCACATCTGCGTTGTTGTCAGAGGTATCAGGAATAGAGGATTTTGAATTAATCTGTTTTATCGTTGTAAAATAGGGAAGTGTTGAAATGTTGGGTTTACCGCGATCTACCGAATTTAATAAGCGTATTCCCAAGCAGAAGTTTTATGAACATCTTGCCGGAACTGCTGCCTTAAAGCGAATTTTTGCAGAACAGGTAAAGTCTGTTTACTGGCGTAATAAGATAGCAGTTACAACTATGAATATTGCTGCCGGTACAGCAGTAACAGAGATAGAAGTATTTGAAATACGTCTGAATCAGTCCCAAATTGATGAGAATGTTTTGCGGCAGATCGACAAAGTGATACCTTATCATATTTTGTTTTTACTGGAATACGAAGGAAAATATAAAGTAGCCATAGGTTATAAAGAAGCCGCAGCGCCAGGCAGTAAAGCATTTGCCGTTATTCGCTATTATTATACAGACTGGCTGCCACTGGATGAAATGCCTGTTAAATTAGATGGTTTGAATATTGATGCGATTTATGAAAATTTTGTGCGGCAGGTAGCCGCAGATCAGCTGCAAATTAATGATAAAGACAGCATTAAGCACGCTATAGAAAAAGAGGAAAAAAGGCGGCGACTGAAAAAACAGATGGCTGCTTTACAAAACAAAATCCGCAAAGAAAAACAGCTAAACAGGCAGATGCAGCTGAATCAAGAGTTGAAAATGTTGAAGTGGACATTGGAGGACTTAGTATGACCAATCATGATGAGATAGTAAAAAAAGGTCTTTTAAGGATAAATTCAGCGGGGCTGTTGAAAAGTAGAGAAAGCAATACAGTTGAATTTAAGATTTCTTTTAATAAAGCAAATACAGCTAAATATGCAAAGACCATGGCTGCGTTTTCAAATAATCGTGGAGGATATATAATATTTGGTATTAAGGATAGTCCTCGTGTTATCGAAGGATTAAATAATGATAACTTTGAAAATTTTAGTCAAGAACAATTTTCAGAAGCACTTAATTCGCTTTTTGCGCCATCTATTGAGTGGGAGTGTGGAACTGTTATTCTAGATGTAAGTGTGAATAATAAAATAGTAAAGAAAAAAATTGGTTGGATTTATACAGAAGAAGCTATTCAAAAACCTATTATTGCGCAAAAGTCTAATGATGGAGAAAAAATTACAAGTGGGGACATTTTTTATCGCTATCGGGCAAGAAGTGAGAAAATTCGAGTTGCTGAAATGACACGAATTATAGAGGGAAGAATATCTAAAGAGCGAGAAGGATTACTAAAACTTTTTGAAATAATTAGAAAAAACAATACTGCAAGCCTGGGAATTGTGAACTATAATAACGGTCATATATCGACTCCTTATGGTGTTGATGTAGCATTTGAACGAAAATTAGTGACTCAAGTTTTGCGGAAAGCAAAGTTTATTAAAGAGGGGAGTTTCAACGAAACAGATGGTATTCCCGTTATAAAAGTAACTGGTAACATAGATTTAGCAGAGGAGGTACCTGTACCAGATGGGAATCCTGATGAAACACATCCGTACATTCAAAAGCAGTTAGCAGAAAAATTAAAAATACCACCTCAGGATATTTATGCACTTGTTTGGTATTATAAAATGAAAGAGGCAAGAAAATATCATTTAGAAATAACCGTATCAAAAAATGGGAAAACTCATAAATTCTCGGAATTTGCTTATCAATTTCTTAATGAGAAACTTAAAGAACTTCATAAAAATCAAAATGAATTCAATAAAATTAGAGAGGCATATAGAAATCGCAAGAAAAACGGAGGAACAAACTAATGGATAGGATGCGGATGGAGTCGGTTGATATGACAGCTCAGAATATTGATAAAATTGGTTCGATATTTCCCAACTGTATCACCGAAACTATTGATGAGAACGGTAAGCCGAAGAAGGCCATCAACTTTGAACTTCTCAAGCAGATGCTTTCGGATGAAGTGATAGACGGTGAGGAAGCCTACGAATTTACCTGGGTTGGTAAAAAGGCCGCTATCGTAGAAGCACATAAACCTATTCGCAAAACGCTGCGCCCCTGTAAGGAAGAAAGTAAGGATTGGGATAAGACAGAAAACCTCTATATCGAGGGTGACAATCTGGAAGTGCTGAAACTTTTGCAGGAAAGCTATCTTAATAAAGTAAAGATGATTTATATTGACCCGCCTTACAATACGGGAAATGATTTTATCTATCGAGATGATTTTGCTCAAAGCATAGAAGAATATGCTGAGCAGAGTGGCGTAAATGATGACGAACAAAATCGTCTGTTTAAGAATACTGACACCAATGGTAGATTTCACTCTGACTGGTGCTCAATGATTTTCTCTCGCCTTATGCTATCTAGAAACCTGCTGACAGAAGATGGTATTATCTTTATTAGTATTGATGAGAATGAGGTAAATACGCTCAAATTAATCTGCGATGAAGTGTTTGGCGCAGCGAATTTTATCGCAGAACTCATTTGGTCTGCAGGAAGAAAGAATGACTCGAAATATATTTCGGTATCACACGAATACATTCTCTGTTATTTCAAAAATACTCAGTATATTAAGGAACATCAAATTGTTTGGCGAGAAAAAAAGCAAGGATTAGATGATATATATTCAAAATACGAAGCATTAGTTAAGCAATACGGAAATGATTGTGAAAATATTGAAAAAGACTTAAAGGCATGGTATAAAGCACTTCCAGATGGACACCCTGCAAAAGATCATTCTCATTATTCCAAAGTGGATAACAAAGGAATATTCTTTGCTGATAATATTTCATGGCCAGGTGGTGGCGGTCCGAAATATCAAGTGTTACACCCTATTACACATAAGCCTGTAAAAGTACCTTCGAGAGGATGGCTCACTAATGAAGCCACTATGAAGGAGTGGATAGCACAAGGAAGGGTTGAATTTGGAAAGGATGAAAATGGAGTTCCTACACTGAAATCATATCTTAACGATAGAGAAACAAGTGTACCGTACAGTGTAATTTATAAGGATGGTCGAGCAGCATCAAAGCGATTAGCTAAATTATTAGGTGAAAAAGTATTTGAAAATCCAAAAGACGAAGAAGTAATTCAAAGGCTAATTGAATTTTGTGGAACAGACAATGATGATATTGTGCTTGACTTTTTTTCGGGTTCTGCAACAACTGCGCATGCTGTTTTTCTGGCAAATGTTGTGCAAAATAAATCAAGAAAATTTATTCTTGTTCAGTTACCTGAAAAAATCATTCCAGAAAAATTACCTAATGGTAAAAGTCGAAAGGTTGCAGAAAATGCAGTTGCTTTACTTGACTCTATCAAAGCACCACATAATATCTGCGAGATCGGCAAAGAACGGATTCGCCGTGCCGGGGACAAAATCAAAGCTGAAACAGGAGCGGATATTGATTATGGCTTCCGTGTGCTGAAATTGGCTGATTCCAATATGACCGATGTTTATTACAGTGCTGATGAATACGATCAAAATATGCTGTCTAAATTAGAATCTAATGTCAAAGCAGACCGCAGCGATATTGACTTATTATTTGGCTGCCTGCTGGAATGGGGTTTGCCGCTTTCCCTGCCATATAAATCAGAACAAATTGAAGGCTGCACCGTACACACCTATAATGATGGTGACTTGATTGCCTGCTTTGATAAAAATGTGCCCGATAACGTCATTAAAACTGTTGCCAAACGCAAACCGTTGCGTGCAGTGTTCCGTGATAATAGTTTTGCCAATAGTCCTGCCAAAATCAATGTAACCGAAATTTTTAAATTACTGGCGCCTGATACCAGAGTGAAAGTCATCTGAGGAGGATGCTATGGCGGAGAAAAATAAAAAAGAAGTGACCGTAAGAAGTTCTGCGGCTGAATATCTTACCTATGTTGCATCTGTTGGTGACAGTGTGGACAGTATTGAAATGCGTTATGAAGACGAGAATATATGGCTGACCCAAAAGATGCTGGCTGCACTATATGATGTGGATGTTCGAACAATAAATTATCATCTGAAAAAGATATTTGACGATGCCGAATTACAGGAGGAGGCAGTTATCCGAATTTTTCGGATAACTGCTGCAAAAAATTATTTAACGGCCGATGAGATGGCTTCACTTGAGCTCATTGTATCTGCTTATCTGGATTTGGCAGAAAACAGAACAAGGCGAAAAATACCTATGACAATGGAAGATTGGGCAAAACATATTGATATTTATTTAGCTGCTGATGATTTGGCCATATTGCAAAATCCTGGTAAAATCACTGCTGCTATTGCGAAAGACCATGCAGAAACTGAATTTGAGAAATATCGAATTATTCAGGATAAACTTTTCATGTCCGACTATGACAGATATTTGCTGGAATTAGAGGAAAAAGTAAAAGTGACCGGTGAGAAAGAATGAAACTACAATTTAAACATCAGAAGTTCCAATCCGATGCGGCAAAAGCAGTATGTGATGTGTTTTCCGGCCAGCCTTATCTGACCCCGACTTATCTGATTGATAAAGGGAATGAGCAGGGACAGGGTTCTTTGATAGAGTATACAGGCTGGAATAATCAGCGTATCGTGCCGGAATTAAATGATGGCGTGATACTGGAAAATATCAATAAAATACAAAGAAGTTACCAAATAGAACCATCTAATCAGTTGGAGGGAAGATACAATCTGACTGTAGAGATGGAGACCGGTGTCGGTAAAACATACACTTACATCAAAACCATGTACGAGCTGAACAAGCGTTATGGCTGGAGTAAATATATTGTGGTCGTACCGAGTGTTGCTATTCGCGAAGGTGTTTATAAATCCTTTCAGGTGACACAAGAACATTTTGCGGAGGAATACGGTAAGAAGATTCGTTTTTTTATTTATAACTCTGACCGGTTGACAGAGATCGACCGCTTTGCTTCTGACAGTTCGATAAATGTAATGATCATCAACTCGCAGGCATTTAATGTCAAGGGTAAGGATGCACGTCGTATTTATATGCAGCTGGACGAGTTTCGCAGCCGCAGGCCGATCGATATTATTGCCAGGACCAATCCAATAGTTATCATTGATGAACCGCAGTCGGTAGAAGGCAAGCAGACGAAGGAACGCCTGAAAGAATTTAATCCGCTGATGACGCTGCGTTATTCTGCTACTCATAAGAGCGACAGTATCTATAACATGGTTTATCGCCTGGATGCGATGGAGGCTTATAACAAGCGTTTGGTCAAAAAAATCGCAGTTAAGGGCATTACCGAAACTGGCAGTACTGCTACAGAGAGTTATGTCTATTTGCAGGGCATCAATCTTTCCAAGTCTGATCCAACGGCTACGTTAGAGTTTGATTTTAAAGGATCTGCTGGGATCCGTAAAGTCAGTCGTATCGTTGGGATCGGGTATAATTTATACGATAATTCCGGACAATTAGATGAGTATAAGTTGGGTTTTGTCGTCAAAGCTATTGATGGACGCGATAATTCTGTCGAGTTTTTGAATGGTATCAAACTGTATGCAGGTGATGTTATCGGTAAGGTAAGCGAGGATCAACTGCGCCGTATCCAGATCCGCGAAACGATATTATCGCATATCCAGCGCGAACGGCAGTTGTTTTACAAAGGTATTAAAGTATTATCGTTGTTCTTTATTGACGAAGTCGCCAGGTATAAGCAGTATGATGCAGCCGGGCAGGCTTCCAATGGCATTTATGCAGATATTTTTGAGGAAGAATATAACGATGTTATCAACAACTTACAACTTCAGTTTGGCGAAGATGATTACATTAAGTATTTAGAAGCTATCTCTGCCCATAAAACCCATGCCGGGTATTTCTCGGTAGATAAAAAGGGCAGGCTGATCGACAGTAAGGTGGGGCGCAGGGAAACCACGTCTGATGATATTGATGCCTATGATTTGATTATGAAAAACAAGGAACTGCTTTTGGATAGAGATCCCAAGAAGTCTCCGGTGCGTTTTATTTTTTCTCACTCTGCTCTGCGTGAAGGCTGGGATAATCCCAATGTATTTCAGATCTGTACGCTGAAACAGAGCGGCAGTGATGTGCGCAAGCGTCAGGAGGTTGGGCGAGGGCTGCGTTTGTGTGTCAATCAGGATGGCGAACGTATGGACAGCAATTTGCTGGGGAATGACGTTCATACTGTCAATGTGCTGACTGTTGTTGCCAGCGAAAGCTACGACAGTTTTGCTAAAGGTCTGCAAAGCGAACTGGCTGAGGTAGTGGCAGATCGTCCCCGTGCAGTTACGGCAGATTTGTTTATTGGGAAGGTCATTCGGGATGTCAACGGTAATGAACAGGTTATTGATATGGGTATTGCTCAGGCAATTCATTTCGATATGATCATGAATGGTTATATTGACCGTAAAGGTGCACTGACAGATAAATATTATGCGGATAAGGCCAATAATGAGATCAAGGTTGCCGAGGAGGTACAGGATTCGGCAGCGGATGTGCTTGCTATTGTTGATTCTATCTATGACAGTAAAGTTATGCTGCCGGAAAATGCCCGCAGCAATAATGTGGAATTACAGGTCGATCCTGATAAACTGGCTATGCCGGAATTCAAAGCCTTATGGAAGCGAATCAACAGTAAGTCTGTTTACGTTGTGGATTTTGATACTGATGAACTGGTGCGTAATTCGATTACGGCTCTTGATGCGCGATTACGTGTATCAAAGATTTTCTTTAAAGTGGAAACCGGGCATATGGATAATATCAAAAGCAAAGATGCATTGCTTAGTGGAGATGCTTTTATAAAAGAAGCGTCGGCATCTTACGGAACGGGGGCTAAAATTGCCGTCAATCATGGCGTGAAATATGATCTTGTCGGTAAACTTGTAGAGGCGACGGGTCTGACAAGAAAAGCAGTTATTGCAATTTTGACCGGAATCCAGAAAGCAGTTTTTGATCAGTTTAAGGATAATCCTGAGGACTTTATTTTAAAAGCGGCTGCCCTCATCAATGATGAAAAAGCAACTGCCATTATTCAGCATATTACATATAATGTTTTGGATGAGCATTATGATACTGATGTCTTTACCGAGCCGACGATCAAAGGCAGGTTGGGCGTAAATGCAATTAAAGCAACTAAGCATCTGTACGATCATATTGTATATGATTCTAATAATGAGAGAAAATTTGCAGAGGATTTGGATGTCAGTAATGATGTCGCAGTCTATGTGAAGCTTCCAGATGGTTTTTATATTTCTACTCCGGTGGGGCGTTATAATCCCGACTGGGCGATTGCATTTTATGAAGGTGCGGTGAAGCATATTTATTTCGTTGCAGAGACTAAAGGATCAATGTCGTCTATGCAGCTTCGATTGATTGAGGAGTCGAAACTCCATTGTGCAAGAGAACATTTTAAAGCTATCAGCAGTGGAAATGTAGTTTATGATGTTGTGGACAGTTACCAGTCGTTGCTGGATAAGGTTATGAAATAATTTTGGAGGGATATGTAGATGATTGCGCCTACATCAGTAGATACAAATTTGAGCCAGTTACTGGAAGAAGTTAGCAACGGTAAAATACAGTTGCCTGAATTTCAGAGAAGCTGGACATGGGATGATAATCGTATTCAGGGCATTATTGCCAGTCTTTCACAAGGTTATCCGATGGGGGCTGTTATGCGCCTTCAATATGGAAATCCGGATATAAAATTCAAGTATCGGCCTATAGAAGGCGTAAGTGGAATAAGCGTTATGCCGGAATATTTGGTGTTGGATGGTCAGCAGCGCTTGACATCTATTTATCAGGCGGTTTTTTCTGATAAATGTGTGAAGACAAAGAATGACAAAGACAAAAAGATTGAAAGGTTCTATTACTTGGAAATAGAAAAATGTATGGATGAGAGCGTTGATAGAGCTGATGCTGTTACTGCAGTTCCAGCAGACAGAAAAATTAAGGGAAACTTTGATAGGAATATCAAGCTTGATTTGTCTGACCGCTATAAAGAATTTGCGAATAAAATGTTCCCGATGAATATTGTTTACCACAGTAAGCAGCTTACTGATTGGATGATGGGGTATTTTAAATTCTATAACGGGGATAGTGCGGCAACAGATCTATTCATGGAGTTTAAGGCAAAAGTGATTGACACGATTATCGCTTATAAACTGCCAGTTATAACTATGGACAAATCAACTCCGAGGGATGCTGTTTGTAAAGTTTTTGAAAACGTTAATACTGGTGGAGTAGCGCTTACTGTTTTTGAGTTGGTAACTGCTGCTTTTGCCACAAGGGAATTTGATCTTCGCAAGGATTGGCTTGCATGTAAACGTGTGATACAAGGCAGGGATGATACTCTGCGTACAGATTTATTAGATGGTATTGATGAAACTACATTTTTAACGGCAATTACCTTGTATATCAGTTATATAAATAAGAGCAGTGGAAAAACAGGAGCTGTTTCCTGTAAGAAGAAAGATGTACTGGCGCTGGATTTTGATTCTTATATAGCTAACAGGGAACAGATTCTTGTCGGATTTCAACTTGCTAGAGAATTCCTTTTAAAATATCAATTTGTGTTTAGAATGCGTGATCTTCCCTATACGACACAGTTGATTCCACTTGCGGCAATCTGTGCAGCGCTTGGAAAGTCAAAATGCAATGAGCCCAATACTATAAAAATCCTTTCGCGCTGGTATTGGTGCGGAATTTTAGGTGAGCTATATGGTGGTGCTAACGAAACACGGTACGCCAATGATATAGAGGATGTGATTGAAGAAATTTATGGCAGACCAAATGCTTCGAGAACGATAAATTCTGCTTTTTTCTCTTCGACTAGGTTGCTTACATTGCAGACCAGAAACAGTGCTGCTTATAAAGGTATCATGGCCTTGTTTTATATGCAAAAGTGCCGTGATTTTATGAATAATATTACAATTGATATTGTTAACAGTATGCTACAATCCCCAGATATTCATCATATATTTCCAGAGGCTTACTGTGAAAAAGTGGGCATCAGTCGCCAAAAATATAACTGTATTGTGAATAAAACTCCTATTTTGCCGGAGACAAATCGTTCGATTGGTGGTAATGCGCCTAGTGTTTATACAAGATCCATATTGAAGAAGGTGGCTGGACTTACTGAGTTAGAATTGAAGAGCAGGATTGAATCTCATTTAATAAACTACAAGTCACTTGCAACTGATGATTTTGATACATATTTTATCGACAGAGCCAAGAAAATACTGGATCTTATCGAGATGGCTATGAATAAACCAGTATCAGATAGAAATGCTGAGATTACGGTACAACAATTTGGAGCAGCTTTAAAATGACGGTACAATCTCCGCCACATCGCCGCTAAAATCGCCGCTGTGTCGCCTGTTCATAAAAGAATAAAGTAATAAACAAGAAAAGATACAGGAGAAAAAAATAAACGTTTTGTATTTACGGTACAGCATCGTGGGTTATTCTATTAACGTACTGCCTACAAAGTAAAATCAGTTTAGAGTTTTAATATAGTATTTATCTCAATACTAACGTACTAAGCAGAATATAAAACCAGGTATTACCTGCTAACGTACGTAAGCAGTAGTACGCGAAACAAAATTTAAAATTATTTTTACACTGCCCTTGAGATAACAGGGGCAGTTTTCTTTTGCCCCGAAGCAGGGAAGTGATTACAAAACCGCTGTTTGAGAAATTATTTGTGTAAGCAGCCTGATTTTGGGGATTTGTACTGTGTATTTAGTCTGTGAAGGAGAAGATATTGGCGGGTAAGCAGTTACAGGCAGGTGATTTAAAAGAAAATTTGTGTAAGGCTGTATGTTTTTTGGGTGGTTGCCTGCCCTATATATAGTGAGGGGGTAAAGCGATAGGCTTGTTCTTTGAGCCTGGCGCAGGAGTTTTTTATCATGAGCGTGCAAAAAAGAGCTGTAAATACTCGTTTAGAGGTGGGAGGAGATCAGAATGGAAAATTTATTCAGCGAGGGTTTTATTCAGGTGGGACGCAGGTTGTTTAAAGAGCATTACTGGGAGGAGGCGACGCCGGAGCAGAAGGTGATTTTGCTGACGCTGCTGAGTCTGGCGGTATATGAGCCGAAGGTTTGGGACGCTTATGGCCGAAAGATCACTTTGCAGCCAGGGCAGTTTGTCAAAACGCTGCCGAAGCTGCAGCAGGAGTGTGGGCGTGGCATAACGCTGAGCCAGATCAAGACGGCGCTGCACCTGTTTGCAGTGGCCGGTTGGGTGACGAGCGAGCCTGTCAGCAGGTCGCCGAAAAGCGGTAAGCTGTTTACGGTGGATGCAGCTTTGCGAACAGGACTTTCCCCAAGTGAGATTGAACTGCAGCGGCTGCGCCGGGGATGTGGTGCTGACGGTATGCCGTTTAAAATAAATTGATACGCTGGCTAAAATAAAAACTCACTGCCGCAGCAGTGAGTAAGGTGGTTGAGAAAATTTTTATTTCAAGTAATTTGTGCAGGGCAAGGTGCGTTTACCCTTATCGCTGACATTACCGTTCTTAATGTCAGTGGTTGCTATGACTGCCGCAGCCGTGCTCACCGCAGGTATGACCTGCGCCGCCGTGTTCATGTTCGTGGTGGTCGCATTTTACTGCGGGGTCATAGCTCAGCTTATTGTTGAGTAAGGCCGTCACTGCCGCGTCAGCCTCGCCGGTAACGCCGCCATAAAGCCGGATACCTGCCTGTGCCAGCGCCATTTGCGCACCGCCGCCGATACCGCCGCAGATCAGCGTATCAACGCCGCAGTCCTGTAAAAACTGTGCCAGCGCACCGTGACCGCTGCCGTTGGTACTGACGACTTCTGTTTTGACGATAGCCGTATTTTCGATATCGTAAATTTTAAAGAATTCGCTGTGGCCGAAATGCTGAAAGATTTGGCCGTCCTGATAAGTAACTGCAATTTTCATGGTTAGACCGCTCCCTTGTTGTGATGTATATGATTTTACGGCATATGCCCTAAACATTGTTTAGCATAGCACTGTTAATGGCCGGTGTCAATAAAAGGGTTGCATCTAAGTGCTGGCACTGCTGGCTGGCAAAATAAAAAAGCCCGTCGTCAGGGCAGACGCAAGCGGGCAAACAGTTTATTACGGCAGAGGTTCTGATGTTTTGGCGCTGGATATGTCGATTAGCATATCAGCGCTGCGCTTACTGCCTGCGTTGACGCCGCAAAAAGTACTTGGTCAGGCGGTAAGCCACGGTGCGGTATTGGGTAGCCAGATAGACGCCGCCGAGGATGAGTGCGCCGCCGACAGCCTGCGCTGCGAGAAATTTCTCATCTAAAAATAGTACGCCGCAGACGATGCCGACCAGCGGCATGATATTCATAAAGACAGCGGCCTGGCTGGGGCCGACGATGCCGGTGCCCCGGTTCCAGAAGATCATGGCGAGCAGCCCGCCGGCAAAAATGACGAACAGATAGGAGCCGAACGCCAGCGGCGAAAGCGTGGCCGGCAGCTCAAAGTGCCCCAGATAAGCGGCTCCGGCAGCCGTCGTTAGCGAGCCGAGCAAGCCCGACCAGGCAACGATGGCAAAGGGGGAGACAACGTCGATAATGCGCACGACGATAATAGAATACAGGGCCCAGGCGACCTGACTGGTAAAGAACAGCACGTCGCCGATATTGAAAGCAAGGTTTAAAATAACTGCCAGCGACCCGTTGCTGAGCAGGTACAGCGCGCCGCACAGGCTGCTGCAGATCCCCAGCCACTGCAGGCGGTGCAGCCGTTCGTGGATCAGCACAAAGCTGAGCAAGGCCGTGACAATCGGTGTCAGCGTGGCGATAATGGTAAAGTTGGTGACAGTTGAATATTGCAGGCCGGTAAACTGGGTGACATTGTTGATGCAGACACCGAGGATGCCCATAGTAAATAACGCCGGCCAGGTTCTGCGGGGCGGCAGCAGTTTTTCGCCGCGCCAGGCGAGCATAGCAAACAGCGTCAGGGCTACGATAGTGTAGCGAATGCTGACCATGGGGATGGGCTGCATTTCCCTGACGACGAATTTGGCGAACATTGGTTGGATGCCCCAGATAACGCAGGTGCAGATTAAAAGCGCTGAGGCGGTAAGCTTGTTTGTTTGCATAAGTTGCTTGACGACCTTTCGATGTTGCTTACTGAAAGTAGCGACTGGTAAAACCCGGCTTAACTGTTAGTCAGTGATTTTTGCCGGCGGCGTTTGACCAGATATTTGGCCAGCTTATAGGCGGCATGATTGTAGTGGGTCGTCAGATAAACGCCGGCAATGATCAGCAGGCCGCCGACAGCTTCGGATGGATAGAATTTTTCGTGCAGAAAGAGGATGCCGCAGATAATACCGACCAGCGGCATTAGATTCATAAAAACTGCACCCTGGCTGGGGCCGACGATGCGGATACCCTTGTTCCAGCAAATCATGCCGACGATACTGCCAATAAAGATAACGTAAAAATAAGAGCCCCAGGCGAGCAGCGACAGATCATAGGGCAACGCAAACTGGCCCGTAGCCACGCTGTAAGCGGACGTAGTGAGCGAGCCCAAAAGACCGGCCCAGGCTACAGCGCTGTAAGCGGAAACATATTTGCTGACATAGGCGACAAGGATCGTGTAAAGCGCCCAGGCGACCATGCTGACGACAAAAAGGATATCGCCGAAATTAAAGCTGAGGTTGATGATCGTGGACAGCGAGCCTTTGCTGATCAGGTAAACGGCGCCGATGATGCTGGTAACGATGCCGAACCACTGCACCTTATGCAGACGTTCCTGCAGCAGCACCAGACTGAGCAGTGCGGTGACGGCAGGAGTCAGCGAAGCGATGATCGTCAGATTGGCGACGGTAGAATAACGCAGCCCCGTGAACTGGGAAACATTATTGCCGCCGACGCTGAAGACACCCATCAAAAACAGCGGCAGCCAGGCCTTACGGGGTGGCAGCAGTTTTTCGCCGCTGTAAGCCAGAAAAGCCAGCATCAACACGCCCACGGTAAAGTAACGGATACTGACCAGCGGGATCGGATCAAATTCGCGGACGACAAAAGTGACAAACATCGGCTGTGCGCCCCAGATAACGCAGGATGCCAAAACCATCAGTGTTGCTGCAGAAAATTTTTTTGGCATGGGAAACCCTTCTTCGCTGTTTATTTTACCAGCTGCGGGCTAAAAGCTTGCGTATCACAGCTGACAAGTTTATAGGTGATGCCGTTGCGTACGCCTTCAAAAACCATGCCGGCGTCGCTGCCGTGGATATGCCCGAAAACGCAGTGGCTGACGCCGTAGCGCTCCAGCAGGTCGGCGAAAACGGATTCATTGGCTGCGTCATACAGCGGCGGATAGTGCAGTGCGGCGATGATCTCGCTGTAACCTGCCTGTCTGGCAGCTGCCAGCGAAGCTTCCAGGCGTAGTCTTTCGCGGCGGTAGATCGCGTCGTCGTCCGCGCTGAAATTATCGGACGAAGGCAGGAGCCAGCCGCGGCTGCCGCAGATAGCTGTACTGCCGCAGGTATAAAAGTTGTTTTGCAGAAAGCTGAATTTATTTTCCGTTGCTGTCTGCATCTTTTTTAAGGAAGACCACCAGTAATCATGGTTGCCGCGCAGCAGGATCTTGCGACCGGGCAGGGCGGCGATCCAGTTCAGGTCTGGCAGCGCGCCGGTCAGGTCCATAGCCCAGGAGGTATCACCGCAGATGATGACGGTGTCGTCAGGGCTGACGAGCTGGCACCAATTAGCGGCGACTTTAGCGGCGTGGTCCTGCCAGTGGGGGCCGAAGATCTCCATCGGCTTGGCCGGCGGGTCACCTGAAAGATGCAGGTCGCCGATAGCGTAAATATTCATAGGATGATACTCCATTTTCGTAACATATTGTTAACTTTATGTTAGCCTATTTGGCGCTGGATTGCAAGAAATTGCTTTTTTTAGTTGCCTGCTGGCCCTGGCGCAATATGGAAAAGGGCTAAAAATGACTTGGATATAAAATATATGTTATAATCTTAGTGAAATAATTTATAAATAACAGGGGAGGGAGCGGCAATGAAAATTAATAAAAAGTTGTTATGCAGTCTGCTGTGCAGTCAGTTTTTGCTGAGCACAGGCGCTTATGCTCTGGAACCTTCGTCTGTAGAGTATGTCTATTACAAGGACAGGCCGCTGGTGTGCCTGAACTTTTATGGTGCAGGGAAAAAACTGAATGATGATTATGATTCTACCTATACCCTCACTGCCCCTTTAAAGCAGGCTCTTATGCAGGGTATGGATTATATGGCACAGATGTTGGGGCCGCAGGCTGCAAATAAGGAACCGGTAAATTTTTATATTTTTACCAATGATGTTGCGAATGCTGACGCTACGACTACTAATGAAGCTGGGGAGATGTGTCTGGATATTTTGCAGCAGGCTTTTGTGCAAGGTAAAGTTTTGCCGCCCATGACCGGCGCTTATATCCGTATTGGTGTGATAGATGATAAAGATGAGGAAAATAAAGGATGGGCAACGGACTTTTCTTCCCAGCTGCCGACAGGGGGCAACAAGTTTTCGCTGGGGCCGACGATAGCCCATGAGATGGTGCATGCATTGGGCGTGCTGGCAGCACAGGATGAAGATGATTCGACTCGATTTGCTTCTGCTTTGAATATTTACAGCGAGCATTTGTATGATTACTATGGTAAACAGGCCCAGCCCGGTATGCAGATCGTTGACGATACCTATACACAAAATGCAGATATTGCCAACAGTTTTATTGTGCGGGGCTTCGATGATCTGTCGGATGAAGGCGGCGCCTATTTTTCTGGCGAGCATGTGCGGGAAGTTCTGCGCGGCGCGAAGTTGGGAGATAAGTATCAAGTACCTGGCGTTCCTGTTAACGGGTGGGAATATATGGGTGATGACGACGAGGGGAATCCAGTAGTGTTGCCGGATATTTCGCATTTAGAGCTGCGCAACGGCTTGATGAGTCATTTTAATTATCGTAATTATACTACTTTTATGGAAGCGGAACTGGCGGTGCTGCAGGATCTGGGTTATCAGATCGACCGGCGCAATATGTTTGGTTTTTCCGTTTATAATGACAATGAAACATTTATCAATACCCAGGGCTACAGCGCCCGCAACGCAGCAGGGACAGCCTATCTGCCGGGTGTGGCTAATGACAGCGCTTTCGGTGTAGGGCTGCATATCTATGGTTCCAATAATACGATCACGCAGGCGGCGGATATTCTGACGGACGGGTTTGCCGGTACTGGTATCCGTATCGATGGACTGGGGAACAATAAGATAACGGTAGCTGCTGATACCAGTGTGCGCGCTGACGGCAGCAATGGTATCGGTCTGTTGACCTCCTATGGCAAAAACCATGATCTGACTGTCAACGGTGTGGTAACGGCGCTCGGCAGCGGCGGCGTGGCGGCCCGGTTTGATTTTGGCGACAATTTACTTGCCAATGGGACGGAATACCGGGGGTCTTATATCTGTTCTGTTGATAATGCCAATCTAAAGTTAAGCGAAGAAAATCATCCTGAGCTTAGTGGAGCTTTAGTCAAAAGCTTTAATGTAAATGGTACTTTGGCCGGCAATACTGCCGCGATCTATATCGCACGCAATGCCTTTGTTGAAAAAATCAATATCGAAAACGGAGCGCGGCTTTATGGCGATATCATTTCTGAATGGGGTCATTTTGCTGAAGCCGAAGTTCCGGAGTACTTAAAGATTCAATATTATGATGACGGCAAATTAGGGACAGACCTTTTAACGCAGCTGAACTTTAACGCTGATCTGGCCTATACCGGTAAGATCACAGGCAGTGATAACCTGCAGCTGAATGTTACAGGCGGCAAGTTAATGTATGACGGCAGCGCCGATGTTGTCTCAGTAAATGTAGCGCAGGGAGCGCAGCTGCTGGGCGGTAGTTATAAACTTAATCAGCAAAACAGCATTAATTACGACAATTCAAACTCAGGCCAATTTATCAGCGCAGGCCTGATCGGCGCTTTGACACCGACTGATAGCGATACGGTGATGAGGATAGAAGGCGAGCTTGACGCTAAAAACAGCAAGCTGCAGTTTACGGCCAATAAAGATTTCATAGGTACGATTTCTGTTACCGGCAAGGCCGATATTACTGATACGACGCTGCATATCGACAGCCAGGGTGTATATATACCCAATAAAACTTACAATACGGATCTCGTCAAGGCAACAGGTACTCTGACCGGCAGTATCACAGCTATGGAGGAGTATCGTTCAGGCATGATGGGAGCGGAGTTAAACAGTGCCGATACCACAAAGCTGTTGAACGCTCTAGACAATTCTGGTGTGGTCAATATTACTTTTATGCCGCAGGATAATCTGGGCGTACGCACGGCAGTGCAGCAGCAAATGTATGACAATGTCAGCAGTGTTTTAACGTCGAAGCCTGCTTATAACTATGATTACGCAGAACTCTACAGTTTGGATGCCGCTAAAGCTAAAGCGGCGCTGACTTCGTTGACAGGCGGCCTGCAGTCTGAGCTGGCTACAGCAGTAAAGCAGGATCGTTCTGCGGCTGCTGCTGTGTATGACAGGCTGGCAGCAGCGGATACTGACAATGATAAAGAGCTGTGGGCAGTGCTGCAAAAAGGCTGGGGCAGCATGGACAGCGCCGGCTGGCGCGGTGAGAGCAAGACTAATAGCTTCGGCGTCACTATCGGCCAGGATAAGGCTTTGAGCGACTTATGGCGTGGCGGTGCGTTGCTGCACTATGGCAGACAAAATGTCAGCAGCAGTGGTGACAAGGGTTCGGCTGATGATGTACGTCTGGGCCTTTACAGCCGTTATGGTAGGGAAAACGCGGCCAATGTCGCCATGTATCTGACTTATGGCTGGCAAAACAATGAAACGCAGCGTTCATTGGTCAATCTGCCGGAACGCCTGCGTGGCGATTATCACAGCGAAGTTTTGAGTACAGGCCTGCAGTTGAGCCGTACTTATCCACTGTCTCCCCCCCGTGTACACAATGACAGCGACTGGAGTATCAGGCCTTACGCCGGTGTGGACGCTTCTTTTTACCGGCTGCATGGCTTCAGTGAAACAGGCTCCCGTGGTTATAGACAAAGCTATGATGGGCAAAGTGATAAAGTAGTTAGCGTCGATGCAGGACTGGAACTAAAACGTAAGCTCGGCCCTGACGGCAGTTATACTATCGGCGCAGGTTGCCGCCATATTTTAACCGGTGAGGATACACCGCTGATGGCAAGGCTTGCGGCCGGCGGCAGCAGCTTTACCAGTATTGGCAGCGGCAGTGCTAAAGACCTGCTGACGCTCAAGCTGCAGGGTGAGGCTCGGGTCAGGGAAAATCTGACCATCAGCGGGCAGCTGCTGCAGGAAATGGGGCAGGGCACCCGCCGGCTGACAGCAGCACTCAATGCGGAATGGAGCTTTTAACTGAAAAAATTTAACCGCCAAAATTGTTTTTGGCGGTTTTTCTTTGCTGTTATCTACTACCAAAGTCTGAATGATATTCATAATATAGATATGAAGTTGGAATTGACCGTCAAGAATCTTTTTTCTTTCTATCCCCGGTTGCTGTTGCCGCTTTCGGTGTTTTTATACAATAAAGATACCAAAATATAAGGGAGGGGTAACAATGACCAAACAGCAGGATTTCAGTATGTGGTCGGCAAACTTTATTTTATTTTGCCTGGCTAATTTTTTGTATTACGGGGCTTTTTATTTATATATCCCGGTTTTACCGCAGTATGTAGAAATTCTGGGCGGTACGCCTGCCGACATCGGGCTGGTTGGCGGTGCTTTCGGCCTGTCATCGTTTATTATCAGGCCGTATCTGGGTAAGCTGGCCAATGAATGGGGCCGCAAACGCATGATGCTGCTGGGTACGATCTCTTTTGCGCTGCTGTTTCTGCTGTTTGGCAGAGTCACTGGCGTAGTGGCGCTGGTGGTGCTGCGTCTGGCACATGGCGTTTGTCTGGCTATGTATCTGGCGGCTTCGGCGGCCTATATCGCTGATTATGCTCCGGTTGACAGGCGCGGCGAGGTACTGGGGATTTACCAGACCTGCAGCGTTGTTTCCATGGCGATTTTCCCGGCAGTAGGTATCTGGATACTGCAGCATACGCAAAGCTATCCCTTTTTGTTCAATGTGACTTTTGTGACGGCCTTGGTCTGCTTTTTCGTGCTGCTGCCGCTCAGGGAAACAAATCCGGTTTATGACCAGGAACGGAAGCTGGATCTGCTGCCGATTTTTAAGCGCCGGGTGATTTTTATGTGCTCGCTGTGTCTTTTGGGAGCGTCGCTGGTCTATGGCGCGATCCTGACTTTTTTACCGATCTATGCACCGCTGCGCCATGTAAGTGATTATGGTATTTTTTTTGTAGTCTATGCTCTGGCAACGATGGGCAGCAGGGTCTTTGCCGGTAAGCTGTCCGACCATATCGACCGCCGGCTGGTCATCCTGCCGTTTTCGCTGCTGGTAGCGCTGGCAGCCTTGTGTTTCTTCGTTTTGGATAATGTCTGGACGCTGGGACTGATCGCAGTTCTGTTCGGTTTGGGCTATGGCGCTTTGGTGCCGGCGCTTACAGCGTTGGTCGTCGATGTGACGCGGCCGGAAGAACGTGGTCCGGCGCTGGGATTTTTTACGGCGTTTATCGAAGTGGGTATCGTTGTCGGCGCTATGGGGCTGGGTTTTATTACCGAGGCTTTGGGCTATGCCAATATGTTTGCGCTGTCGGGCATCATCGTGCTGGTGATCACGCTGGCCTTCTGGCTGCTGGTGCAGCAGCCAGAAGCTGTTAAGCTGGAAGTAGAAGAAACAGGCTCCAGGTGAGTAAAGGCCGTTGCAAGCCGGCTGTCGCCCCACAGGCAGCAGTACAGTAAGAAAAGACTTGAAACTCCACGGATTTGTGATATAATGGTTAAAGTATTTGCAGAATGAACAAATTCGTGGAAGCGGAGTAGTAATCTCAGGTCCCTGTTGCAGAAAGTTGACGGAAGCTGCGAGTCAATACAGGAGCAAGGTGAACTCGCCGCGGAGGAGTCGCGTCAAAAGCGCGGACGCAAACCGGCGTTACAGGTTTCGAGTGGCCGAGTTTTTTCGGCAAGCAGGGTGGTACCGCGAAAGCCATTTCGTCCCTGGCCTAACAGCCGGGGACTTTTTTATTTGCCGCGCTGCGGCGGTAAGCAAATTTTAGGAGGTTATGAGAAGAATGATCGAAGAAAAGTATGCTCCCCATGCCATAGAAAGCAAATGGCAGAAATACTGGGAAGATAACAAAGCTTTTAAAACTGACATTGACAACAGCAAACCCAAATCCTATGTGCTGGAAATGTTCCCGTATCCTTCGGGCAACCTGCATATGGGTCATGTGCGCAACTATTCTATTGGCGACGTAGTGGCCCGCTTCCGCAGCATGAACGGTTTCAACGTGCTGCACCCGATGGGCTGGGACTCCTTTGGTATGCCGGCCGAGAACGCCGCTATCAAGCACGGTATCCATCCGGCTAAATGGACGATGGAAAATATCGCCAATATGACCCGTCAGCAGAAGGAACTGGGCCTGTCCTATGACTGGGACCGCGAGGTTGCCACCTGCAAGGAAGATTACTATAAGTGGACTCAATGGTTCTTTGAGTTGTTCTATAAACGCGGTCTGGCCGTGAAGAAAAAATCCGCCGTCAACTGGTGCGATGAATGTAACACGGTTCTTGCCAACGAGCAGGTTATCGACGGCCGCTGCTGGCGCTGTGATCATGAGGTCGTTAAAAAAGACCTGTCGCAGTGGTTCTTTAAGATCACCGATTATGCGGAAGAGCTGCTGGACGATCTGAAGCTTTTGAACGGCTGGCCGGAACGCGTCAAGACCATGCAGAAAAACTGGATCGGCCGCAGTGAAGGCCTGGAATTCAGCTTTGACGTGCCCTGCATCAATGCCAAACTGCCTGTGTATACTACCCGCCCGGATACGGCTTTCGGCGTCACCTTCGTGGTTCTGGCTGCCGAACATCCCATGGTAGAGCAGCTGTGTGAGGACAATCCCAAGGCTGACGAGATCAGGGCTTTCTGCGCCCGTGTGCGCAATCAGTCCGATATCGAGCGTACCTCCAGCGAGTCGGAAAAAGAAGGTATCTTTACCGGCAAATATGCGGTCAACCCCTTCAACGGCCGTCAGGTCGAGATCTGGGTCACCAACTATGTTCTGTACGATTACGGCACCGGTGCGGTCATGGGCGTACCTACCCATGATGGCCGCGACTGGATGTTCGCCGATAAATACGGTCTGGACAAGATCGTCGTTATCAATCCGAAGGATAAAGAACTGAAGCTGGAGGATATGGACGACGCCTACGAAGAAAAAGACGGCGTCCTGGTCAACTCCGGCCAGTTCAGCGGTATGGAAATGCACGATGCTGTTAAAGCGATCATGGATTATGCGGAAGCACAGGGCTTCGGTTCCCGCCACGTCAACTACCGTCTGCGCGACTGGCTCATCAGCCGTCAGCGTTATTGGGGCGCGCCGATCCCGATCATTTACTGCCCTGACTGCGGCGAAGTGCTGGTACCGGAAGCAGAGCTGCCGGTACGTCTGCCTGAAGACGTCAAGTTTGATGCCGGAAGTGTTTCGCCTTTGGCAACCAGCGACAGCTTTGTCAACTGCACCTGCCCCAAATGCGGCAAGCCTGCCCGCCGCGAGACCGATACTATGGATACCTTCCTGTGTTCTTCCTGGTATTATCTGCGTTATACCGACCCGAAAAACGCCGCTGCCCCGTTCAGCAAAGAAGCTGTTGATTACTGGGCTCCGGTCGATCAGTATATCGGCGGTATCGAGCATGCGATCCTGCATCTGCTGTATTCCCGTTTCTTCATGAAGGTACTGCGTGACGCAGGCCTTGTTAAATACGACGAACCGTTTACCAACCTGCTGACCCAGGGCATGGTCATCAAAGACGGCGCTAAAATGAGTAAATCTCTGGGCAACGTCGTTTCGCCGGAAGAGATCATCAGCAAATATGGCGCCGATACGGCCCGCCTGTTCATTATGTTTGCCGCACCGCCGGAAAGAGAGCTGGAATGGAGCGATCAGGGCGTGGAGGGTTCCTTCCGCTTTATCAACCGTGTCTGGCGTATCGTCAGCCATTTCCAGGGCGAGCTGGCACAAAAAGTTACCAGCTATGATACGTCCAAACTGGATGAGGCGGATAAAGAGCTGCGCCGCGTGCTGCATACTACGATCAAAAAGGTGACCGACGATATTGAGCAGCGTTTTAATTTCAACACGGCTATCAGTGCCATGATGGAACTGGTCAATGCTTTGTATGTGTATAAGGAAGCGCAGAAAAATTACAATGCCGGTCTGGTTTACGAAACTATTTCCGCACTGCTGCGGTTGCTGGCTCCTTTTGTACCGCACGTGACAGAAGAATTGTGGCACGGCGTGATCGATGCTGGCAGCAGCGTCCATGCGCAATGCTGGCCCAAAGCCGAAGCAGAGGCTATGAAGGTAGATAATGTAGAGATCGTGCTGCAGATTAACGGTAAAGTCAAAGGCCGTCTGGTAGTGCCGGCGGAAGCCAGCAAAGAAGAGCTGGAAAAACTGGCTTTGGCAGATGAGCATATCGCCGCTATGGTCGATGTCAGCAAGATCGTGAAAGTCGTTTGCGTACCGGGCCGTCTGGTCAATATTGTAGCCAGACCCTGAGCCGCAGAAGAAAATTAAATAGCAGGATCAGTAAGATCACATCATAAAGACGCTATGGCAGAGTTCCTAAGGTATAACGAATTTATTGTTGACCTAAGGAGCTCTGCTTTTTTGCGTTTTAAAGGGGCTGGATAGCAATGCTGGAACGGGGATTAAGAAAAAAAGTAGCGGCACTGGGGGCAGCGGTAGTTTTATGTGCCGGCGGCAGCCTGTGGGGATCGTCGCCGCAGGAAACAGGGGAAATGGTCATGCCTGCTCCGGCTGCTGGCGTCAGTGCGGTACCGGCTCAGGGTGTACAGGTCTATGTGAGCGGTGCGGTAGCGAAGCCGGGTCTGTATGAAGTACCGGCAGGCAGCAGAGTAACGGCAGCAATCGCCGCTGCCGGAGGGCTGACGCTGGAAGCCAATGCGGATAAGGTCAATCTGGCGAAGCTGCTGAAGGATGGTATGCAGGTCAATGTACCGCGTTTAAATGCCAAACAGCTGCGGGAGCAGCGGTCAGTTGCTGTCGCTGACAGAAGTGCTGCTACAGCAGGCGGTAACGATGGCGCTGTGGGCAAGAGTAGTGCTGCCCGTGGTGCGTCAACAGCCAAAACTATGGGGAAGGTCAGCCTGAATACGGCGTCGGCAGCCGAACTGACCTCTTTGCCGGGAGTGGGCGACGTAACGGCGCAGCGGATCGTGGAATATCGGGCTTCACACAGATTTGCCAGCATCGAGGAGATCATGCAGGTCAAAGGTATCGGCAAAGCTAAATTTGCCAAAATGCAGCCTTATCTGGAGCTGTGATGCGGCAGCAATTGGAACAAATACTTGTCTATGGCACGCTGGCCTTTCTGCTGGGGTGTCATCTGGGACTCGGCAAAATTATACCCTTGTGGGCAGCCGTCAGCCTGGGTGCAGTGTTTAGCCTTTTGCTTATCGGCGCCTGCTGCAAAGACTGGGAAAGTAAAATTTTGGCAGTGCTGGCTGTGGGTGTTTTTTTCTGCTGCGGCGCTGCTATTGGCAGCGGTGCTATGCGTCAGGCGCAGCTGGAAATCGGTTCGTTTACAAGTCAGCAGGTGCTGGTGTATGGTACGGCGGAACCGGGCAGTGTTAAAAACAGGCCCGAAGGCACCAGCCTGGTACTGGTGTGCAATGCGGTACAGGCCGAATCTGTCGCAGCAGATACTAAAGACAGCTTAAACACAACTGCTGCCCCAACCAACAGGACAGCGACTGCTGTGGCCGGTAAAGTACGTGTTTTTATCAAAAATGTGCAGCTTGCTGATAAGCTTGTCGGTCAACTGGCGCTCAGGGGCACCTTAAAGCCGCTGACGAATTTTGCCAATCCGGGCGGCTGGGACGGCGAGCTGTGGAACGAGCTGCAGGGTCTGCAGGGAAGGATGTCTGTCAGCGGCAGCGAAGTATATTTGTCTGGCGGCAGTCCGGGTATCAGCGACCGTATCGCCGGGCTGGCGAATAATTTGCGGCAGCAGCTGCGAAGCACTGTTCCCGGTCAGGCCGGCGCAGTGCTGGCCGGTATGACTTTGGGTGGGTATGACGGTATCAGCGCAGAGACGCGGGATGCTTTTGCCAGGGTAGGGCTGGCACATCTGCTGGCGGTATCGGGCACGCATATAGCGTTGCTGACCGGCTTTTTACTGTTGGTGCTGCGTCGCCGCAACCGTTATACATTGCTGGTAGTGGCAGCTATCCTGCTTTTCTATGCGGCCTTGTGTGGTTTCAAGCCGCCGGTGCTGCGGGCGCTTTGCATGTCGCTGGCTCTGTTTGCTGCTGGCAGCGCCGACAGACTGCCGCAGCGCAGTAATATTTTCTGCGGCGTAGTTTTGCTGCTGCTCTGTTATCAGCCGCGCTGGCTGTGGGACGTGGGCTTTCAGCTCTCCTTTGTCACCACGGCGGGGCTGTTGTATTTTTATCCGGTGCTGAGTGGAGTCTGTGCCCGTTACATGCCTGTAGCCGCTGCCGAGGTTTTGGCGGTTTCCTTAACGGCGCAGCTGGCAGCTTTGCCGTTTTTAGTACATTATTTTCATCAGCTTTCTCTGGCCGGTTTGGCTGCCAATCTGTTTTTGGTGCCATTGCTGGAAATAGCTGTGCTGCTGACACTGGCAGGTTTTGCACTGCTGCCGCTGCTTGGCTTGGGCAAGCTGCTTTTTGTGCTGGCTGGCACGTTACTGCTACCGCTTTTAAAGCTCATCGGCTGGCTGGCGGGCTGGAGCTGGGCCACCATTACCATTGGCAGCTGGCCTTACCTGTGCAGTGCTATCTATTATTTGCTGCTGCTGTTAGTGCTGGGCAACAGCGACTGGGATGATTTTTCAAATAAAGAGCGGCGTCTGCTGATCGCTTGCTGCTGCTTTACCTTAGTTGGTATCGGCGTTTACGATAAAGTCAGGCCGCAGCCGCTGACTGTACATTTTATCGATGTGGGGCAGGGGGACGCGGCATTGGTCATCACGCCGCAGCGGCAGACGCTGCTGATCGACAGCGGTGGTCTGCGCGGTGATTATGATACAGGCCGCCGCATCATCCTTCCCTATCTGCGTTACTTGGGTATCCGCAGTCTGGATGTAATGCTTTTAAGCCACGGCCATCACGACCACGCCGGCGGTGCGGCCGCTGTATCCCAAAATCTGACAATCGGGAAAATCATTCTGCCGCAGGAGCAGCCTGCGGCAGATGTACAGGCCTTGCTGCGAAACACCAAAGCGCAGGTCGAGCATGCACAGACGGGCAGCAATTATTCCCTGGGCAATACTGAGTTGCAGATCGTCAGCGCACCTGTCAGCAGCAGTACTGCCGGTGACGCCAATGAAAGCTCGCTGATCGTACGGGTGGCCTCTGCGGGCGGCAGCATCGTCTTTACAGGTGATGCCACCGAAGACGAAGAACTGCTGGCAGCGGGGCAGATCCAGCCCAGTCAAGTACTCAAGGTCAGCCATCACGGCAGCGATCATTCTTCCTGTATGCCTTTTTTAACAGCGGTTCGTCCGCAAATAGCGGTCATCTCCGTCGGCGCCGGCAACAGCTACGGGCACCCCGGCAGCGCTGTGCTGCAAAGGCTGGCAGAAGTGGGGTCACAGGTCTGGCGAACAGACTTAGGCGGTGCCATCAAAATCACTTTTGACGGCGGCACGGTAAAATGTTATAGTTATCGGTATCAGAAGGAATATTTTTAGTGCTTCAGGATTGCCTGAAGGAGTGTGATTTTATGAAACTGGGCATCATCAGGTGTATGCAAACGGAAGACTATTGCCCTGGCACTGCTGATTTTAAAGCGGTACGTGAGAAAACAGGTGCTTTTGCGGAGGTCAGGGAAGAAATAGAGATCATCGGCTTTATAAACTGCGGTGGCTGCCCCGGTAAAAAAGCAGTCCTGCGGGCACGTGAACTGGTCAAACGCGGCGCTGATACGATCGCTTTTGCTTCCTGTATCCACAAGGGCACGCCGATCGGTTATCCCTGTCCCTTTGCGAAAAAGATGCAGCAGCTTGTTGCCGCAGATCTGGGAGCGGACATTACTTATCTTGAATATACGCATTAAAAATAGTTTCAGTATTTTGTAAGGAGCAGACGTATGGAAATCACGGCAGAAAAAATCATGCAGCAGCTGCATAAGGGCGAACTGGCCGCAAGTGTGATCGCTGTTTTTGGTGAAGAAGGCTATTACAAAGATAAGATCTCCGTTGCGTTGCCAAAGGCTGTTTTTAGTGAAGCAGCGCCGGAAGACAGAGAAATCACCGTCTTTGAACGTGATACAGATATGAAGGAGCTGTCTGCCGCCATCAATACCTATCCGTTTTTCTCCGGCCGCAGTCTGGTAGTAATTAAAGATGAAAAGCTGTGGGGCGGGAAGGATGCCGGTGAGAAACGCAAACAGCAGCAGGAAGAACTGGCCGAACTGCTGGCCGATGTACCGGAACACTGTCAGGTATTGCTGTTGGGCGAAAAAATCGACAAGCGCAGCAAGCTGTATAAAGGCCTGCTCAAAACGGCGGCTATGGTAGAATGTAAGCCTGTCAAAGCCTACCAGCTGAAACCCTGGCTGGACGATCAGGCCGCTTTGCGCGGCTGCCGGTTCGATTACGAAGCTTCGCAGACGATCATGGAATATTTATCGGTGACGGATAACGCGCCGCTGCTGCTTTTGGAGCAGGAAATAGAAAAACTGTCGGTTTACGCCGGTGAACGCAAGATCTGGACGAAAGACGATGTTGAGCAGACCTTTGCCGCCTTGCCTGAGGTTTCGCGTTTTGCATTGCTGAACGCTATCGCTGAAAAGCGGCTGGGACAGACGCTGGAGCGCCTGGGTGAAGAACGCAAGCATGGCAATACGGTGCTGGCGCTGTGCGGGCTGATCTCGTTTCAGGTGCGCCGTTTAGGACGGGTCAAGGAACTGCTGGAAGGCAGGGCTTCGCAGGCCGAGATCGCCTCGGAATTGAAAGCAGCCCCCTTTGCCGTCAAAAAAATGGTCGAGCAAAGCCGTCGTTTTGGTTTGGGCGAATTGGAACGGGCGCTGCTGGAGCTGTCGCAGCTCAATATTGAAGTGCGTTATGGCGGCAGACAGTTTGAAAAGCTGGAAGAGATACTGATCCGCCTGCTGAGTGACTGATCTGCGGTGCTGGTTGAGAAAAGCGTTTAAAGTTTCTTGTAAACACTGGACAAGCCAGACTGATGTTTGTTATAATGATGGCGATAGATCAATGGGGATCTTTCTGTTTTGCTGCCCAAAACAGGAAGGTCCTTTTTATATTTGTAGTTGTATTTCTGTTTCAGCATTGGGAAAGGAGCGCGGCACAGTGCCGCAAGTGATTACTATGATGAACAAGGAAATGTTGTATTACATCAACCCCGAACAGCAGACCCCGGAGGAATTAAAGGCTTTGCTGGAGATACATCCGGAAATCAAATTCGTTTCTTTTATGGGTGTGGATTTTGCCGGCAACGACACTGATGAAAAAGTGCCTATCAATTTGTTTCTTGAAGATATTAACGGCTTTCTGGAAGGCATGGCAGCCCAAACCGACGGTTCTTCCGTTGTTTTGCCCGGTATCGCTACGCTGAACAATGCCCGCGTCGACATGAAGATCGATAAAAGCGTCAACTGGTACATAGATTATAATTACGAGCATTTTGATGCCAATACCGGCAAAATGGTCGGTACTCTGCGTATCCCCTGTTTCCTGATCCATAACGAGGTCTTTGTCGATTCCCGTTCGATCCTGCAAAACAGCCTGGATTATGTGGAAGCGCAAATGCTGGAAATGTTCAAAAAACATCCGCAGATCGCAGGACTGGAGCATGTCGACCTGTCTCAGATCGAAAAACTGATTTTTACCTGTGCTACCGAACTGGAATTCTGGGTCAAATCCCCGCGTGAAGACGCGCCGATCGATGCACTCTCATCTTCACAGATGATGCAGGAACAATATTGGCAGCGTACACGCGGTAATGTGCGTACTGCTTTGGAGCAGACTATTGAAATGATGGAGGCCTACGGTCTGGAGCCGGAAATGGGCCATAAAGAATGCGGCGGTATCCGCGGTCAGATCGACGGGGCCGGCCATATGACCCATGTCATGGAACAGCTGGAAGTAGACTGGAAATTCAATGTTGGCCTGCAAACTGCCGATAATGAGCTGCTGGCCCGCATCATCGTCAAAGAAGTTTTCCGGATGAACGGTCTGGAGGTTTCCTTCCAGGCAAAACCGATCCCCGGTGTTGCCGGCAGCGGTGAACATACCCATGTTGGTATCGCCGCCAGACTTAAAAACGGTAAAACAGTCAATCTGTTCGCACCCGGCGATATGAAAGCTGATTTCCTTTCCGCTATCGGCTACGGCTCGATGATGGGTCTTCTGAAAAACTATGAAGTCATCAATCCCTTCATTTCGGCGACGATCGATTCGCTGAACCGTTTGAAACCCGGTTTTGAGGCTCCTGTCTGTATTGTTACCTCTCTGGGTATCAGCCCGCAGATCCCTTCCCGCAACCGTACGATCCTGGCCGGACTGATCCGCGATATCGACAGCCCGCTGGCGACCCGTATCGAGATGCGTTCGCCGAACCCCTATACTAATACCTATATCGCCATTGCCGCTTTCTATCTGGCTATGTGGGACGGTATCAAGGCCTGCGTGGAATCCGGCAAAAACCTGAAAGAGCTGGAAGCCGAGCTGTCCAAAAAAGCCGGCGTTGAAGGCTTCTATCTGGAAAAAGACCGTGAATACCGCAGTGAAGACGATGTTTTTGAAGATTTTACCGAAGCAGAGCGCAGCCGCCTGTTTGGTAAACCGCCTGCAACCGTGTGGGAAAATATGTGTGGCTTCAGCAAATATCCTGAAAAGAAAGCCGCCCTTACCAGCGGCAATATTCTGCGTCCGGAATTTATCGATTCCTTTGCTAAGGGAGCCTTAATCCGCTGGCAGACCGAGCTTTTAAACAGAATGATCCCCGAATTCCATGCCGAGATCGTAGCCATGAAATGCCTGCATGATACCGGCTTCTACAATAAATGCGACGACGAAAAATGGGCCAAGATCGCCGCTCTGCGCGTGATGCTGGCTAAAGATTCTGTCGAAGCTCCCTGTATTTTCACCATGATCCGCGAGGCTTTTGCCCGTGGTGATTTTGACAGCGCTTCCAAATTGAAGCTGGAAATGGTCAAGACCATGGAAACACTGCGCAGCAGCTATCACGATTATAAACAAAATATCATCGACTGATAAAACTATTATCACTGGACCCGCCGGTAGCTGTTATCGGCGGGTCACGTTATTTTTCACAAAATGTTTGCTTGACTGGAGCGGAGTCAAGGCCTGTATAATTTAGGCAGGGAAAACAAAGCGGACGGTATCAGTGCCGTGACGAAAGATAAATATTATTGGGGGAGCGCAAAATGAGGTGGAATAAGGTTTTTTCAAAAACAGGTCTGCTGGCAGTGATGCTGGTAGTGATCGGAATAGGAATATTTTTTTATGAACGGCAATACTGCGGGGCCGAACAGCCGGCGCGATATGAAACGCAGCAGCTGCGGCAGGTGATCACAGCTGACAGTAAGACTTCGCGGACGATCATGTGGCAGACGGCGGCGCCTGAAAGTGACGCCTGGGTGGAATACCGGCTGCAGGGCGGTCTGGATATTCAAAAAACAGCGGCGCATGGCAAAGAATTTGCAACTGACGCAGGCACTGTCTATCAGCAAAGCGTGACTTTGACAGGGCTGGAACCTGCGTCAGTATACGAATACAGGGCCGGCAGCGGCAAAGAATTTTCAGACTGGCATACATTGCAGACAGACGGCGGCGGTGCTTTTTCCGCTTTGATCTTCGGTGATTCGCAAAGCCTTGATTATAATGTCTGGCGGCAAACAGCGTCAGCTGCCTATGCTAACGACAAAGCGGCCGCCTTTTTCATCAACATGGGCGATCTGGTCGATAACGGCGAACAATACAGCCAGTGGCGCAGCTGGTTTCGCGGTGCGGCAGGACTGCTGCCGCAGATACCTGTAGCCCCCATCAGCGGCAACCACGAAAACTATTCGCTGCAATGGAAGCCCTACAAGGGTGACTTGTATCTAACTTTGTTCGACCTGCCGCTAAACGGGCCGGAAGGTCTGCAAAAACAGGCTTACAGCTATGATTACGGCGAGGTGCATTTTGCTGTTATCGATACGCAGCTGGAAGAATTAAAAGACTGGCAGCCTGATTTGGTTGCACGGCAGGTTAAATGGCTGGAAAACGATCTGGCAGCCAGCAACAAAAAATGGAAAGTAGTTTTAGTGCACCGCAGTCTGTTCCGTTATCAGGATGGTAAACCGAACGAACTGGGCGCGGCCCTGCTGCCGGTTTTGGACCGCAGTAATGTAGACGTAGTTTTTTCGGCACATATCCATACCTATGGACGTACGGCGCCCTTTAAAAACGGTAATGTAGCAGGACAGGGAACGGTCTATATTTCTTCTGGGCGCAGCGGTGACAAGACCTGGGCCGGTTCGCGGGCCAAACCGCAGGAAGTGGTTTTTGACAATGTGCTCGATCAGCCTAATTATATGAAACTTACTGCTGACAGTCACAAACTTACTGTTACCAGCCTGAAGCAGGACGGCAAGCTCATCGACACAATGACGCTGACAAAATGACAAGCTTCTGATTTTTTGATATAATAATACTATTAACAAATCAATGAATGGAGTGACATCATGGCTAAAGACAGTTCTTTTGACGTTGTCTCGCAGGTCGATATGCAGGAAATGGACAATGCGGTCAATCAAACGAAAAAGGAGATCGCCCAGCGTTATGATTTCCGCGGCAGTGATGCCAGTATCGAATTAGAAGAAAAATGCATCAAATTGGCAGCCGAAGACGAATACAAGCTCAACGCAATTATCGATATGCTGCGTGCCCGCATGGCCAAGCGCGATATCCCGCTGCGCTGCCTGGAGCTGGGCAAGGTAGAACCGGCTTCCAAAGGTACGGTACGCCAGACGCTGAATATCCTGCAGGGCATACCCAAAGAAAAAGCCAAAGCGATCGTGGCTGCTATCAAAGCTATGAAGCTGAAAGTAACTGCCCAGATGCAGGACGATCAGGTGCGCGTGAGCGGCGCCAAAAAAGACGAATTACAGGCAGTAATCCAAATGCTCAAAGCAGGCGACTTCGGTGTCGATCTGCAATTCATCAATATGCGCTGAACAGGTTTGTAAACGCTTCCTGCTTATGTAGGAAGCGTTTTTTAGTTTCTCGGCAATGTGACTTGTTAAGGTCTGATAGGTAGCAGATTTTTCAGCTGTAGGTGTTGCTTAAAAATCTGCAAAAAATATGTATACATGTATACATAGAAAAATTAAAAAAATAAAATTTTAAATTAAGGATATAAATAAGCCGCAAGGCCTGATGACAAGTAGTTGAACATCTTTCAGAAGACTTCGTTTGCAGCAGACAAACAAAACTTGATTAGGGGGGGACATGTGTTATAATTGACTCAACAAAATAAATAGCAGTAATTCTTAATCATAACGTCAGCGCTAAAGCAATAATTGCCTGAATGTCGATCCCGTCGGTAAAATGGTTGAGAATTTACAGTTTGTACTACGAGAGATGGTAAAGCTGGTTTGGTATCTTGTTTAAGATACTATCAGACAGTTTTATCGTTCTACGATAAAACTGCTTTTTTATTTTGTAGTAAAAATTATATATTGTTGGAATCAGGTACATTGTTGGTCTGTCAATAATGTTTAACAGGGAAGTCCGGTGTGAATCCGGCGCTGTCACGCAACTGTATTAGGGAGCTTCAGCATTGCAGTCCTTTCACTAAGGGATGCTGGAGTAATGATCTTGAGTCAGAGTGCTGACTGGTTCTATCTTTTGAACAGCCTGCGTAGACAGACTGGGAGAAAATTTTGCAGAGATATTTAAGTTTGGCGTTTTGCCAGACAAATATTTCTGTGGACGCTATGATTATGCGCTGAAACCAGCAGCGCGGAAATTTTAGTATTTTCGACCAGAAAAGCGGAGCAGGCTGTTTGGTAAAAACAAACGCTGCACTTTCACCGTAGGGACTGGTTGAAAATGCAGCGTTATTTTTTAACAAAGAGTGGGAGGATGGATTTGTATGAGGAAAGAAAGAAGAGGACTGCGGCAAGCAGCCATAACGGCTGGTATTTTAACTGCTATGGGCGTTTGCACATTAGGGGGGGACGTGAGACCTCTGTGGGCGGCAGAAGCAACTGAAAACGCAGTGGAACCAGCAGTGACGCAGGATGTCCAAGCTGCGGCAGATGAAACTGAAAACGATGGTATGTCTTTTGATCTGGAGGGCGTAACTGTTGAGGCGAAGCGGCCTGATTGGGAAGCTAAGCTATCACCTGGTACGGTAACGGTTATTCGCCCCGATGACTACAAAGTTGAGCAGAAAGACCTGCCGGACTTTTTAAAAATGGTTCCCGGCGTACATGTACGCGAGGTAAACGGTAAAGGTCAGTATACAACAGTCAGCGTACGTGGTTCTACTGCGGCGCAGGTCGGTGTTTTTGTCGACGGCGTGCTGTTTAATCTGGGCGGCGACGCGGCGGCAGATATTTCTACTATTCCTGTACATAATGTAGAACGGATCGAGGTCTACCGCGGTTACATACCGGCGCGCTTTGGCGGTACCTTTATGGGCGGCGTTATCAATATCGTTACCAAACGGCCTACTAAAGCTAACGTGCAGGCCAGCTTCGGCAAAAGCTCCTTTGGCGGCTACAAGGGTAATTTACAAATCGATGCTCCATTGGGTGGCGGCGCTTTGATGGTCGGTATCAACCGTGACCAAAGTGACGGCGATTTTAAATATAAAAATTTTGCTAATGATGCAAGATATCAACAGGAATTGAAAAGATTAAATACAGCAATATATGGTGATCCTAATAACGCAACTATTGGCGGAAGAATGGGTATATTATATGTCAATAAAGTTATTGAGGAATATACAGATGGAGGATCAGGTGGGGCAATAAAAAATTATCTTTCTATGGATCAGTGCATGGATATCTTGAATAGTGACCTATCTGAAATGAGAGACAAACTTAATCATATTAGAGACGACCTGTATGAATATTGTCCTGATGAGTATAAGAGTACGTGGAATGATGATTTTCAGACAAGTGTTGCTAATAAATTTGAGCGAGTTGTGGCATATAAGGATGTAGTTAAAACATATGAAAGCCCTGAACGCTGGCGTAAGGCTAATGATTATAAAAATACAGATGTTATCGTAAAATGGCAGGATGACCACTGGCTGGCCAAAGCTACCTGGAAACAGATCAAACGGCATTTGCCGTTTCCCTATAATAGTAATTATGCCAGCCTGGCAGGTATAGATACAGATGGGCCCACTCACGACTTAGTTGGCGGAGGAATTCCGGGATCTAATTTTTTTGAAAGCCCGCTTAATATCTATGTGCACCGTAATCAAAAACTGACGGCAAAGGAAGCCTTGCTGGGGCGGCGCGATACGGTTGGCAATTTAGAGTGGGGCTGGAGCTTAAATTATTTGAAGCAGAATAAAGATTATTATGTTGATAACTGGCAATGGATAGAAAAAAATTCCGGAGCGATGTTAAATTCATATGCTGCCAATAGCCTGTGGAGCAAGTATGACAGCCGCCGCCTGGGGGGGAAGATAGACGGCAGCTATAAAGCCGGCGATCGGCATCTGATCGAATTTCTGGTAGACGCCTCTAAAGAAAAAATGGATATTGACGGCTGGCGGATGCATGATTTTGAAAATTCCAGCGAAGATACCCGCGGCAGATGGCGTAACTACTATGAGCAGGAGATCATTAATGCGCAGATTCAGGATACGATTACATTAAATAAAAAAGGTGATTTTTATCTGACGCCCAGCGTTCGTTATAATCGTTCTAAGATTTTAGGGCGCAGCGACCGTTATGACGAAAAGAATGATCCGCAAAATGTAAAATGGTTCCATCAACAGGATGAGCAAACTGATGATAAAGTGACCTGGCAGCTGGCGTTGAAAAAGCAGTTTAACGACCACTTTACGCTGCGGGCGACAGGCGGTACTTACTACCGGCTGCTCAATATGTACGAGATCGCTGGTGACGGCGCCGGAATTTGGCCTATGCCGAACGTAGGCGGCACTGACAGCGTGTTCCCTATGCCGGAAGAAGGCAAACAGTGGGATGTAAGTGCTATTTGGGACGGCAAGGCATTGGGAGCCGACACGGCTAAATTCCAGCTGACTTATTTTGGCCGTGATTCTGAAAACCTACTGCAGTTGATGAGTCGGAATTTCTTCTTTTTCTACACTAACGCTGCCAAAGCAAAAGTCAATGGCTTGGAAATACAGGCAGACATGTCTTGGCAGAAATGGGATGTTAATTTACAAGCGACCTATACTAAACCTAAAGACGTGTTCTATGATATGACTAAACTGCCTGGTTATGACTCCAATACCATTGCTGGAAGCTTGACCTACCAGCCCCAATGGGAAGGCACAGCGCGCCTGACCTATCGGCCCGATACTAACTGGAGTTTATTTACGCAGCTGCGGTATGTGGACTGGATGGTTACAGACCCGATACCGTTAGCTACTGGCGCTGTACAGCGCCAGTCCTCGCTGACGACTATGGATGTGGGCGTAAAATATAAGTTTAATAAATCCTTGCAGTTGGCAGTGGGCTGTAATGATGTCTTGAATAAAGCTAATGATATGTATTTAAGTATGGCTGGTACCGGCGAGCTAAGAAATATCCAATACCCGATTCAGGGGCGCACTTATTATGCGACTCTGCAATATACTTACTAAAATAACAGGCGGCAGTATGCCTGGGAGGTGAGGCCAATGATTTAATCGAGGTTTTATAAAAAGAGAGCAGTAAATATTATTACAAAAATATTTTTAAATTAAAGGAGCGTGTAAAAAATGAGTGAAAATTTATTCGCCTATACAGCTACAAATTCTGGTTATTCCCAAGGTACTGCAGGTGCGATCAACGGTGATAGGGCTGCGGCTGCCACTGCTTTAACGGCTGTAAAAAACAAAATTACAGGGCTGAATGGTGATCCGGCTTTCTTTAATTATTTTGATAGAAACAGCAGCCGTCTGGTGCTGCGCCAATATAATTATACTTCTACCTCTGAACCTAATCAGATCATTGACCCGCAGGCTGCTACCTGGTCTTCTTTGGTTACTCCTATAGTTTGGTCTGGTGTTGCCAATTTGCATGGTGTTGCTACCAGCGGTAAATGGCTTTTGGGTACCGGCTATGATCTGTCCAAAATCGCTGTTGTCAATATGGACACCAATTACGAACAAACTCACGAATATGCTTTCCCGGCAGATTTCCCGACCTTTGCCAATCCTTATACCGATGGCGTTTTCCACGGCGAGGCATTGACTGTAGTTGGCAGTAAATTGTATGCTTTGTTCTATGTCAATAAAGGCAGTGGTTATGCTACTTATTACGACAGTGTTGTGGCAAGATTTGCTATTAGCGCAAGAGGAACATTAACTTATGATAATGCTTATGTAACAGTCGGTAAAAATTCCTTTACACTTGATTTATATGATAATAAGCTGTATGTCTGCTCGCTGGGCGGTATGCAAAATGCAGGCAGCGGCAATGCTGATACCAATCTGTGCATCGTTGACTTGGCAAACTTTACACAAACTGGTGTAACTACAGTCAATATCACAAACCCGACTCAAAAAGGCGACTTCCGTGACATTTCTATTCTGGATGATAATAATGTTTATATTTTCGCAGGTCATTATGACAGTGGTTTTGCGAATCTGGTAGGCAGCGTTTATTACACCACTTTGGCTAATATTACTACTCCGGCTAACTGGACAGAAGTCGTAGCAATTAATGACCCTGGTTATTTGTGGGGCATCCATGCTGACGGCAGCCGCTTGTGGCTTGTTAAAGGTACTCCGATCGCTGTTTATGACGGAACTCCCACTACGGCAGTAACAGCAAGCAGAACCTTTAGCATTACCGAAATGAGCGATTATACTGGTGGTAACCTCAACTCTGCCTGCTTCATCGCTCCGTCTATTCCTGCCACCCGCGGTCTGAATCTGGCTGTTGCTTCCAAGTCTTTGGCATCCCATATTCGCTTGGCCAAAGAAGCCCGCGAACTGGCTGAAAAAGCAAAGAAATAATGAACCCTATATAAATTAAAAGTTGATTTTCTGACAAGCGTGTCTGCATTGCCTGCTTTTGGCGGGTAATGCGGCAGCTTGTTATATTTGCTTAGTGCAGTATTATTAGTGCACTAAGCAAATATATATTAAATAAAGTATGAGTGGAGTGGATAGTGATGTATAGATTTTTTACAGTGGTATTATTAAGTTGTTCTTTACTGCTTCCGGCTTATGCTGCCGAAAAGCAGGAAGAGATACCTGCCGACCCATGGGCTTTTGAGCTTTCTGTGCAGCCTAAAAAGACTGAGGCAGAACTGGAGGCAGAACGTTGGACCCTGCTGATGAGCAGCGAGACCGGAAATTATTTGTTTGAGTATGACAGTATCACTCCTGTCGAAGACGCAGAGGGAAATAAAAGCAAAAATGAAAAACAGGTTTTGATGCGTACTGGTTTTAAAGATATTAAAGTTTTAGAACAGTTGAATAAAAACTATGCGGCTAAGCTGGAAACAGGTGAAAAAGCAGCTTATTGCGATATGCTGCTTGTTTTTGACCTGCGCAAACAGCTTTATAAAACTGTGCAGACTAAGGTTTATACTGGGGAAGGCAGAATTATTGATGAACGCAGCGGCGCGGGTATATGGAAAAAAGTCCCCGGACAGAGTTTTGCCGATACTTTGTTGAAATTTTTGTTGAAAAATGATAAACATAACTAGAATAAGGAGCGGTGAGAAGCGTATGAAGATCATTGCGGCAATTATTTTCAGTTTAAGTATTTTAATGGCAGTGCAGGGCTTCGCTGCCGAGGAAAGCGGCATATGATGGTACTTTTGCTGATTATTTTTATCATGCGGGTAATTGTGGCACCTGTAAAAATGCAAGCATGGTTTATTTTATGAGCGAGGTGGCGCCGGATGTTTTGAACAGGGACGTTAAGCAGTATGGCGGCAGTGTTCGTAATTTGTTGCAGGGTAACGATTGGTTGCGCGAGAAGAATTTTGAAATTGGTGAGGAGTCTGAAAAGGCTGTATTTGACGAGATGGTACAGAATATTTTTGTACAGGAGTGTTCTGTTGTGTGCAGGCAGATCAGAAGTCGGTTTTTGTATATGCACGAGCATCAGAAAACGGTTTTAAGAAAAGACAGATGCATTGGAAAATTGGAAGATATATCCAGACAGCGTGAAAGAACAGCGGCTGTTTTACGGGAGAAAGATCAACAACTTGTAAAATTGGAGCGGCAGTTGTTCAAACAATCTAAATTGCTGGCATCTCTGCAGGACGAACTGAAGCTTAAAAATAAACTGTTAGATGACATCAAAACTGAGTATAGATATATGAAGGAGTGCATAAACAGTGAAAACAATGATATGGAATTGCCTGCGACCGTAGAGTATCTTGATACGAAAACTGTTGCTGCGTTGCGGGTTGCCGTTATCGGAGGTCGCGATGACTGGCAGAACCGTTTGAAGCAAAAGTATCCTGATTTTATTTTTATCGGGGTAAAAGAAGTAAATTATGATGTGAACGTGCTTGATAAGGCTGATGTAATAGTGTTTAACTGGACATATGTCGGGCATAGTGTGTATAGTAAACAAAAAGACTATCTTGGAAAATTTTCCAAACCGCTGGTTTATACCCGCGGCAATGAGGAGATATTGTTGCGTGAGTTGGCGCGTTACGTATAACGGACACAGCATCTTTATTTTTAAGATTGCTGTGTCCTTTATAATATATGAATTTCATTTTTTATAATCAAGAAGGTGTTTATGGCAGGGGTATACATAGTATATACCTGCTAATTTTTCTTTATAATAGGAATTTCTATTTTGGATATGAAATTACTATGTGAATCTGATGTCCAGTAATTTTTAAATGTTTTTATAAAAATGGTATTACTTAAATTAAGATCAAGCGCTGCACAGAAGTCTGTTATTTGTGGTTGGGCGTAGTTTAAAGCATCATGAAAGTTATGATTTACAAAAATTTGAAGATATAAATCATAATTTTTTGTGTAATTATAGTTATTTTCATTAGTCTTACAGAAAACCTGGTAAAAGTCGGGCTTTTTATCAAGACAGGAAAGGGTAAATATAAATCCTGTTAAATCGTATTCTTTGATGCCATTATTGTCTGTTGCTGAACTTAACAGTTCAGCTGCAATTAAAAAACGTTCTTTTTGTGATTTGCTTAAGGTGATTTGGTCGCTGACTAAAAAGTATTCTTTTTCCTGATATGACAGGGTAATTTCATTTAGTTTTCTTGAATTGTATGTTTCTATTAAATTTATTTTACTTTGAATAGCATCACATAGTTTATTTATGATAGCTTTTTGCTTGGTCAGAGTATTTAATTGTTTATGCAATAGTTCTAATATGTTATTTGTGTCTCTATTATCAAGAAAAGTAATTATATCTTTTAAATGAAAGCCCATTTTTTTTAAATCCAGAATGATACCTAAAATAAAATATTGTTTGAGAGAATACATTCTATAGCCATTGTTATCAATAAAGGCTGGTTTAAGGATATTTTTTTATCATAAAAAATTAGTGTTTGTTTAGATATTTTATGTAGTTCAGCTAATTCTTTTGCAAAGAAGTAATTGTCTTTTATTGACATTTAATAATTCCTCCTATTGACTTTATAGTAACTATAAGGTGTATTATTCATTATGATATCACAAATTACCAAATAATTCGATAAAATAATATAGTTTTTGTTTGTGTATTATAACTATAAAGAAGGGAAGTTAAAATGATGAAAAAATTTTCAGGAAATGTACTTGTTTTAGCTGCTGTTTTCAGTATGATTCATCAGGGAATGTTGTTTGCAGAGGAGTTGAATACATATAATTTGGACGAGGTACTTGTTACCGAATCGAGGCTTGAAAAAGAAAAAGAAATGAATACTCCGGCTGCTACTGAAATATTTACCAAGGAAGATATAAAAAATTATAATGGCAGTAATGTGCAGGAGATATTAGAATATGCTACAGGAGCAATTGCCGCCCAGCCAACAGGTGTTGGGTCTACTTTTGGTATGCGCGGATTAACTGGTGCGAGCAGAAATCCAACTATTTTAATTGACGGCGTACCTTTAAATATGCAGGGATTTGGTAATTTAGATGCAATCCCGGTCAATGCTGTGGAAAGGATTGAAATCATAAGAGGCACCGGCGCTGTTTTATACGGTACTGATACGCTGACGGGCGTTATAAATATCATTACGAAAAAATCGCAGCAGGTTTCTATGAGTGCAGGTTATGGCAGCAGAGGCAAACGATTGGCTTCCTTAAATGCAAATGGTGATAAATTTGGTGTTTCATATAGCCATGACAGGGTTGCTGAACGTAATTGGTATACTTCTTCAAAAACTTCTAAGGGGAGGTGGATGGAAAAAAACAGTGCGCTGTTAAAATATACGCCTAATGATAATTTTGCTTTCCGATATTTAATTACAGATAATCAGAATACTTATGATAAATTTCAAAAATCTAAACCTAATGGTAACAATGATACTACAATTGCTTTCCATGATTTGAACATGGTATACAGGAATAAGGGAATTAATATCACACTGTTTGGGCAGCAGAGAAAGTATGAGAATGATTATTATAATAATTCCGGGACTTTAGTTCCTAAAAGTTCTTTGCGCAGGAAAAGTTATAACTATGGAGCAGATACCAGATATAATTTTAAAACCGGTAAGTATGATATAACAACTGGGTTGGAAATAGCTTTAGAAGCTGATTCACATGGTAATGTTAAAGGGACTTCTTTTGATTTGGATATGATTAAACGGCATAGGAAGGCCATATATTTTCAAGTCGTCAATGATGTAAATGATAAAACACAGTTTTCTTTCGGCGGCAGAGAAGTGATGTATGACAAGATGAAGAATGAATTTTTACCATCTTTCCAGATTTTGCATAAACTTAGTAAAAAGGATTCACTGTTTTTTAATGTCAATAAATCATTCAGAATACCAACGATAGGAGATCAGTACTCGGACAGTGATGCCGTAATTTTTAACGATGATCTTGGACCGGAAATTGGCTGGAACTATGAAATCGGCTGGAAAAAGTTGCTTTCGGACAGGGAAATGTTAAAATTATCTTTATACCATTTGGATATCGATAATCGTATTTATACTCAAAAAATCGATGATGATCACAGCATGGTCGTGAATGCCAATAAATTTAAGAATACAGGTGTTGAGTTATCATATGAGGGACAGTTAAATGAGCAGTGGAAATTAAAAACTGCGGTGGCATTCTCTGATCCAAAGCAGAATAATAAGCCGGGAGATGCTTTTCAAAGATGTGACGATAAATTGCTTATAAACAGTGTTTTGACTTATAAAACAGGTAAGATTACAAGTAATCTTTTGCATCAGTACGCCGCCATGCGCTATAATGCTTTCAATCCTCAGTCTGGCAAAGGTATTAAGCAATATTTGAGTTTTAATACTACTTATAAGTTTGATAAAGAAAACAGTGTGAAGTTTGCCGTTAATAATCTTTTAAACAGAACTGAAGAAATGGCCGCTTCCAGAGGTACGTTGCTGCCTTGTAGAGATTGGTTTATTTCTTATGAAAGAAATTTCTAAAAAATATATTTATTTTGTGAATCTAAACAGAGGAAAATGTATGCAAAAAGCGTTATTGGTATTAATTTTACTATTTTCATGGTTTGTTTCGGGCTGCAGCGAAGAGCGCAGTAATGTATCTGGAGAAGCAGGCATTTATTCAATAATGGATGCACGCGGGAAAATAGTTGCTTTTCACAAGCCGCCACAAAGAATAGTCTGCCTTAATTATAGCGCCTGTGAGATATTAACGGAATTAATCCCGTTGTCTGATGTAATCGCGACTGATAAATGGGCGCATGAAGAGGATCTGTCAAATTGTACGGAAGTAATAAAAGACATACCTGTTTGTGAAGATAATGTTGAGAGTATCTTGGCCTTTAAACCGGATCTGGTTATTTTGGCAAGTGGCAGAGGGACAGTCTTGGGGGAACTGTTGGATACGATAGATGTGAAAAATTGTATTTTACAGCAGCCTGAGAAGATTTATAAGATACCAGATTATATTAAATTATTGGGAAAACTGGTAGATAATGAAGCTGCAGCGGAAAAAATGGCTGCAAAAGTTTCAGGGTATCTGAAGGCTGAGCGGGATACTCCGCGGATATCTGGAGTATTATTGCTGCATCCTAATGGAGGAACAGGTCATAAAGGGTCTATGAGTAATAGTGTTTTTGAAACTTGTAATATTGAAAATTTAGCTGCTCGGTATGAAAATTTTGCTGGAAATTATCTGGGAAAGGAGCAAATTGTAGCATTAAATCCGGAAAGACTTATAGTTTTGGATTGGTCGTTTGGTGGTCAGCATAAAAGTGCGGCAACAAGAAAAAAAGAAGTTTTGGAAGATCCGGGTTATCAGAGTATTGATGCTGTCAAAAATGGCAGAGTGATAATCCTGCCTATGAAGTATTTTAATTGTAATACACAATATGTAATAAACAATATGGAAAAGTTAAAAAAAGAACTTGCAAAAACTGTTTGACTAAGATGCCTGCTGAAGGCTGTTCTTTTTTCAATTTTGTTAAGAACAAATTTACGGTCACCGCCCGGGATAAGAGCTTTGAGGACGGAGTGACCGTATTTTGTTTTAACTTTACAAACTTTACATTGATTTTACAAAACCATGCTAACGGATTTTACTTTACTGGGCTATGCTATAGACATAGTCAGAAAACTACAAACAAATCATAAAATTTTGGAGGCTATAGTGATGAAAATGAACAAAAAAGTAGCAGGTATTTTATTAGCAGCAATGAGCACGATGATTTTTACAGGCTGCGGCAGCAGTGAACCTGAGAAAAAGGCTGATACTGCGGCAGTCGGCAGCAAGATCGTCGTTATCTCCCGTGAGGATGGCAGCGGTACCCGTGGCGCTTTCATAGAACTGTTTGGCATCGAAAAGAAAGATGCTAACGGCAAAAAAATCGATCATACTACTGACAATGCTGCGATCACTAATAATACTTCTGTTATGATGACCACTGTTGCCGGTAATAAAGACGCTATCGGCTACATTTCTCTGGGTTCTTTGAACGACACGGTCAAAGCACTGAAAATAGACGGTGCTGAGGCCAGTGCTGCCAACGTCAAGAGCGGTGCTTATAAAATCGCCCGTCCCTTCAATATCTGCACTAAAAACGGCTTAAGCGAAGTTGCTCAGGATTTTGTGACCTTCATCATGTCGAAAGAAGGCCAGGAAGTAGTTGCCAAAGCCGGCTGCATCGGTGACGAGAAAGCCGCTCCTTATAAAGGGACCAAACCGGCAGGTAAGGTTGTCGTTGCGGGTTCTTCTTCTGTAACTCCGGCAATGGAAAAACTGAAAGAAGCTTACTTGAAAATCAATCCTGCGGCTAACATCGAAATTCAGACCAGTGATTCCACTACAGGCGTCAAATCTGCGATCAGCGGTATCTGCGACATTGGCATGGCGTCCCGCGAGCTGAAAAAGAGCGAACTGGACCAGGGCTTGAAAGCTACAGTCATTGCTACTGATGGTATCGCGGTTATCGTCAATAAAGACAACAAGGTCAGCGATTTGAAGAAAGAACAGGTCGAAGCGATCTTTACCGGCAATACTACCGAATGGAACAAACTGTAAGCTGATAAAAATCATATCTGAAACATCAACGGCTGCCTTTCGGGGCAGCCGACTGTATAATGCGAGGACATATGGAGAAACGCAAAGAAGAGATAATGAAATTTGTTTTTCTGCTGGCGGCGTGCGTATCTATCGCCATGGTGGCGATGATCTGTCTGTTTTTATTCGCCAACGGCCTGCCGACTATCGGTAAGATCGGGATAGCAGACTTTTTCCTGGGTGAAAGATGGCGTCCGGCTAATGATATTTACGGCATCCTGCCGATGATCTTGGGCAGTTTATACGTTACTTTGGGGGCTATCGTTGTGGGTGTGCCGGTGGGTATACTGACGGCGATCTTTATGGCGCGTTTCTGCCCCGGGAAAATATATAACGTGCTGAAGCCTGCTGTAGAGTTGTTAGCGGGTATTCCTTCCGTAGTTTACGGTTTTTTTGGCCTGGTAGTAATGGTACCGCTGATCCGCGAACATGTAGGCGGAACCGGCAGCAGTATGCTGACTGCTTCACTGCTTTTGGGTATGATGATCCTGCCGACACTGATCAGTGTGGCCGAGGCTGCCTTGCGGGCAGTGCCCAACAGTTATTACGAAGGGGCTCTGGCTTTGGGGGCAGGCCATGTCCGCAGCGTATTTTTTACGATCGTGCCGGCTGCCAAGTCGGGTATCATGGCGGCGATTATTCTGGGGATGGGCCGTGCTGTCGGCGAAACGATGGCGGTGATCATGGTTGCCGGTAACCAGGCCCGGATGCCGATAGGCCTTTTGGAAGGCGTGCGCACGATGACGACGAATATCGTTATTGAAATGGGTTATGCTGCCGATCTGCACCGTGATGCCCTGATCGCTACGGCAGTAGTACTGTTTATTTTCATCATGATCATTAATCTGACGTTTTCGTACTTGAAAGGTAAGGTGGTGCAGCAATGACAGGGTTGAAAGCACAGCTTAACCGCAGGTTGTATGAGTGTGGTCGTGATCCGCTGTCGCTGTTTTTGCTGGGCTGCGTGGTGGCTGCGGCGCTGACGACTTTTCTGGTACTGAGTTTTTTACTGGGCTATATTTTGTGGCAGGGGCTGCCTAATATCGAAGCCAGCCTCTTTGCCTTGCATTATAATTCCGAGAACGTTTCGCTGTTTCCTGCTTTAATAGATACAGTTCTGATGGTGCTGCTGGCTTTGGCTATCGCAACGCCGCTGGGTATTTTTGCAGCCGTGTATCTGGTGGAATATGCCAGCCGCGGTAACAAACTGGTGGGAGTAGTGCGGGTGACTGCCGATACTTTGGCGGGTATCCCTTCCATCGTTTACGGCTTGTTCGGTATGCTGTTTTTCGTCACTTATTTAAAATGGGGGTATTCGCTGCTGGCCGGTGCCTGTACTGTTGCGATCATGATCCTTCCCCTCATCATGCGCACAACGGAAGAAGCTTTGAAGGCTATCCCGGACAGTTACCGTGAGGGAAGCTATGGTTTGGGCGCGGGCAAGCTGCGTACTGTTTTCGCCGTAGTCCTGCCTTCTGCTGTCCCCGGGATTTTAGCAGGCGTTATCCTTGCTATCGGCAGGATCGTGGGCGAAACGGCAGCGCTTATCTATACATCCGGCACGGTGGCGGCGCTGCCAGATGGAGTGCTGTCATCGGGCCGAACTCTGGCGGTGCATATGTATGTGCTGGCCAGCGAGGGCCTGTATATGAAGCAGGCTTATGCGACAGCCGTCATTCTGGTTGTGATCGTTATTGCGATCAATGCTTTATCGAACCGGCTGGCCAAACAATTGATGAAGGGAAAATAATATGGACGCAAAAATAGCTATTGAAAATTTAGACCTGTATTACAGCGAGTTCCAGGCGCTGAAAAATATCAATATGCGGATCCCGGAAAAGGAGATCACTGCTTTTATCGGGCCGTCCGGCTGCGGCAAGTCGACGCTGCTGAAATCTTTGAACAGGATGAACGATCTGATCGAAGGCTGCCGTATTACCGGTAAGGTATTACTGGACAATGACGATATTTACGCTAACGACGATGTGAACCTGCTGCGTAAACGTGTCGGGATGGTTTTTCAAAAGCCGAATCCGTTTCCCATGAGTGTTTATGACAATATTGCTTTCGGACCGCGTACACATGGCGTAAAAGGCAAAGCCAAGCTTGACGATATGGTAGAGGAAGCTTTGCGTAAGGCGGCGATCTGGGATGAGGTCAAGGACAGGCTTGATAAAAGTGCTTTGGGCTTTTCCGGTGGTCAGCAGCAGCGGCTCTGTATTGCCCGTGCTTTGGCAGTGCAGCCGGAAGTCCTGCTGATGGACGAACCGACCTCGGCGCTGGACCCGATCTCGACCCTCAAGATCGAAGATCTGGCTATGGAGTTGAAACAAAACTATACTATCGTCATTGTTACTCACAATATGCAGCAGGCGGTGCGTATTTCTGATAAAACAGCCTTCTTCCTTTTGGGTGAGGTGATCGAGTTCAACGATACTGATACTTTGTTTGCCAATCCGCAGGAGAAAAAGACTGAAGATTATATTACGGGGAGGTTTGGCTGATGGTAAGAAGCAGATTTGCGGCGCAGATGGAGCTTTTGAACACGGAACTGATCGTCATGGGCACTTTATGCGAGAATGCTTTGGAGCATGTAATGCAGGCTTTGCAGGAGGATAACGATGCTCTGAACAGAGAAATTGTTATTTTAGGCAAACGCACAGAGGAAAAAGAGCGTGAAGTAGAGAATATTTGTATAAATCTGCTTTTAAAACAGCAGCCGGTTGCTTCTGATCTGCGTCAGATTTCAGCGGCGCTGAAAATGATCACGGACCTGAGCCGTATCGGCGAGCAGGCGGGCAATATTGCTGAAATTTTAGGCAAGGCCGAGTTTGGCCGTGACTACGACACAACGCTGCTGCAGCAAATGGCGACGGCGGCGAAAAAAATGGTCAGCACCAGTCTGGACGCTTTCGTAAAAGGCGACCTGCGGCTGGCACAGCAGGTGGAACGTGACGACGACATTGTTGACGAATTGTTCAGCAAAGCAAAAAAAGAATTGATCCAGGTCATACGCAGCACTCAGGATAGCGGTGAGCAGGCTATCGATTATCTGATGATCGCCAAGTATTTTGAAAAAATCGGCGACCATGCGGTCAATATTTCCCAGTGGGTGCTGTTTATGATCACAGGAGCACATGAGGAGGATACTGTGCATGATCTTTTGCGTGGAGGACGATCCTAATATTCGTGAACTGGAAGTTTATACATTGCAGTCCGTCGGTTTTAAAGCATTGGGCGTCGGCAGCGGTGAAGAGTTGTTTAAAGCACTGGAATGTGCTAAGCCGACTTTGATCCTGCTGGATATCATGCTGCCAGGAGATGATGGCATAACGCTGTTGAAGCAGCTGCGCAGTGATAAACGTACAGCCCAGGTGCCGGTCATCATGGCTACCGCCAAGGGCTCCGAGTTCGACAAGGTACACGGACTGGATAACGGTGCTGATGATTATATCGCCAAACCCTTTGGCATGATGGAAATGGTGTCGCGGGTGAAGGCCGTATTGCGCCGCTATAAGCAGGATGACAAGCAGGGCAGGCTTACTGCCGGCGAACTGGTGATGGAAATTGATAAACACCGCGTGTTGGTTGGCGGGCAGGAAGTTATACTGACTTTTAAAGAATTCGAGCTTTTGCATAAACTGCTGGAACGCCCGGGGCAGGTGTTTACGCGCGAACAGCTTTTAACTGACATTTGGGGTTATGATTTTGCCGGTGAGACGCGTACTGTCGATGTGCATGTACGCACGCTGCGTCTGAAGCTGGGCAAGGCGGGCTCGTTGATCGAGACAGTACGCGGCGTCGGTTATCGTATAGGAGCTGGCTATGAGAAATAAAATTTTCAGCGGACTGCTGTGGTTATCGACAGCGGCTGTGATCATTGCTTCCGTGTTGATCGCCGTGATCATGTATCAGGGGTCGATGACAACGATGCAGCATGATTTGAGGCAGGAAGCTGCTTTTATCAAAATAGGTATGGAGCAGGGCGAAAAAAGTTATTTACAGGCTTTACAGGCTGAAGGAAATAAGGTGACACGGGTTACTTTGGTCGCGCCTGACGGCAAAGTCCAGTATGATAATTATGTGCCTGCCGAAAAAATGCTCAATCACAAAGACCGGGAAGAAGTACAGTCAGCGCTGACTGACGGCGTTGGTTGGGCAGAACGTATGAGCGACACCCTGTCGGAAAAAACTTTTTATTATGCGCTGCGATTGGAAAACGGTGATGTGCTGCGTGTTGCCCGAACTACTGATTCTGTTTTTGCGACAGTGGCAGGCAGTATTCCTTATATGATAGCAGTAGTGCTGCTTGTGGCTTTTGTTGCCATGCTTTTAGCCCGCCGGATAACTAATAAAATGGTTTTGCCGCTGGAACAGGTCGATTTGGAGCATCCTCTGGAAAATGATACTTACGATGAATTGGCGCCTTTTTTAACACGGATCTCTCAACAGCAAAAACAGGTTTCAGAAGGATTGCAGCAGCTGCGTCAAAAGCAAAACGAACTGACAGCAATTACTCAGAGCATGAATGAAGGGCTGATCCTTTTGAATGACAGACAGAATATTTTGTCTATCAACGACAGTGCGGCCAGATTATTTGGTTTGCAGGGCAACGAAGTGGCTGGTAAAAATATTCTGACCTTGGAACGGGGACAGGAAGTGCAGGAACTGCTGCAGAAGGTTGCCGCTGCCGGCAGCGGTGAAAGTCTTTATCAGAAGGATGGACGTTATTATCAGCTTTGCGGCAGCAGTGTTGGCGGCAAGGGCAGTGTACTGCTGATTTTTGATGTTACGGAAAAACGTGCGGCAGAAACATTGCGGCGGGAATTTTCAGCGAATGTTTCCCACGAATTGAAAACGCCGCTGCAGTCGATTCTGGGGTACGCCGAGATCATGAAAAACGGCCTGGTCCAGGAAGGTGACAAGCAACGTTTTCTGGAAAAAATCTACAGCGAAGCTGGGCACCTGATTGGCTTGATCGATAATATTATGAAATTGTCGCGCCTGGACGAAGCTGCCGGAGATATGAAAAATCTGGAAATGGTCGAGCTGAAAAAACTGGCTGAAAATACGGCTCAGCGTCTGCAGGCTCAGGCAGCCGGAAAAAATATCACTGTCAGTGTCAGCGGCTGTGAAGCTGAGGTAGAGGGTGTACCGGCGATTTTGGGCGAGGTCGTCTACAATCTGATCGACAATGGGATCAAGTATAATCGTGATGGCGGCCGCGTCGATGTAACGGTGGCAGTTGTTCCGGGAGAGGCTGTGCTGACCTTTAAGGATACCGGCTGTGGTATCGGCAGCGCGGATAAGGAACGTGTTTTTGAACGTTTCTATCGGGTCGATAAGAGCCATTTTAAAGAAACTGGCGGCACTGGTCTTGGCCTTTCGATCGTCAAGCATGGTATTTTATTCCATCAGGGACGTATCGAATTGGAGAGTGAGCTGGAACAGGGGACGACTATAAAAATCTTTTTACCAAGAAAATAAGTAAAATACCATTCACTGTAGTGCGCAGATGAATGGTATTTTTTTGTCTTCCTAAAGCTGATTATATAATAAAATTCTGTTTCATTGCTTAAAACGTATAATTTTGATAAAATTAATATAAATATATAATGAAAACAACTAATAAATTTATATTAAAACAATAAAAACAAAGGAAGCATTATTCTGATGAAATGGCTTAAAAACAGCTTGAAAATATTGGCGATGATAATAACGATTTTAGCCTGTGTATCTGCATCAGCGTCGGAAACACAGGCTAAACAGGTTGTTCGCGTTGCTTTTCCAGAATCCAAAGGACTGTGTGAAACTTATGCCGATGGAACGCGTGGTGGCGCAGTTTATGAATGGCTGCTGGAAATAGCTAAATATACAAATTGGGAATATGAATTTGTTGAAGATGATTTGATGGAAGCGATCCGGGGGATTTCTGCAGGCAAATATGATTTGATGGGAGCTATTTTAAAAATTCCCGGTTTTGGTGAGAATCTTTATTATCCTGATTATCTGATCGGTTTCAACAACAGTTTATTGATTTACAATAAAGATGATTATAGTATCAAGAGTTTTGATGTAAAAAGCATCGACGGTAAAACGATTGGCGTTTTTAAAAATGCTGCGGCCAAGTTGAAACGTCTGCATAATGTACTTGATTTTAACAATGTAGCATGTAAATTTAAATATTACAATGAGACCGATGATTTTGAACAGGCTTTGAATAAGCATGAAGTGGACTTGCTTTTGGTAAACGATACTTATAAAAACGTAAGTGATTACAATGTAGCACTGCGCTTTGACGCAGAACCGTGTTATATTGTAGCCCAAAAAGCTGATCCTGTTATCTGTGCCCAGCTTAATGATGCTATCAAAAAAATTTATGAGGCTAATCCAAATTTCGGGGAGACAAGTTTTAGAAAGTATTTCCCGGTCAATTATCATAATGCCGCCAATATTTCACAGGAAGAACTTGACTTTATCAAACGCAGTCAGCCGTTTAAGGTTGCTGTGATAGAAGATAATTATCCTTTTTATTTTCGGGAAGGTAAAAAGTCTGTTGGCATTGTTCCCGATATTCTGTCCTTGATTTCGGCCCAGACGGGAGCAAAATTTGAATATGTAACGGCTGCCTCTTATAAAGATTCCATTGAAATGGTCAAGACAGGCAAGGCTGATGTTTTAGGCTATTTTGCTAATGAGGATAATGCTGTTGGTGCAGAAGGCATAGATATTACTAAGAATTATATGACACTGAATTCGACCGTGATGCGTAATAAGTATACTGCTTTTTATGATAACAGAAGTGTTGCTGCAGTTATCAATGGCAGTACGGCTTCCCGCAATATCAAGCATGGCTCGGTAGTATATTTTGATACTTATGAAGAATGCCTGAAAGCAGTGGATGAGGGTAAAGCTGATTATACCAGGCTGCCTGTAGCTGTTTTAGAGCATTTGTATATGAGAGATTATTATACAAATATAACGCCGGTGGTAGACAGTCCTAAAGTATATCTGGCATTGGGCGTCAATGCTGATAGAGATACGCAGCTGTATTCCATATTGACTAAAGGGCTGGTAAACCTGACTGATGAACAAACTTCAAAGATTCTCTCTAATAATACTTTGATGTCAGGGAAAAAGGAGATGTCTTTTAGGGCGTTGGTTTATTCGAACCCGGTTACGTTTTCTTTGATCATAATTGTCTTTATTATACTGGCAGCTACGCTTGTTTTTATGTATTTCTGGTTTAAAATGAAAAATCAGGTTATTTACTTTAAGATGAAGCGGGTCGAGAACCTGAGTAAGGTGCGGTCGGAATTTCTTTCCAGGATGTCTCATGAGATCAGGACGCCGCTTAATGCTATTATTGGACTGGCCAATCTGATGCGGCTTTCCGGAGACGGGGATCCCGTTACGCAGAAAAATATTTCGAAAATAGATTCATCTGCTAAATTTTTGCTGTCGATAGTTAATGATATTCTGGATATGTCAAAAATTGAAAGCGGTAAGATCCAGCTTGAAAGCAGGCCGTTTTCTGTGGAAAACCTGCTTGAACAGCTGCGCAATATTTTTCAGGTTATGGCCGAGGAAAGGAATATCAACTTACAGTTTAAAGGCTATTTTACACATAAAAATTTTGTCGGCGATGAATTACGTTTGAAACAGATCTTGATCAATTTGCTGTCTAATGCTCATAAATTTACAGAAACAAAAGGTGAAATTACTGTTACTGTTTTGGAAAGCGCTGTTTCGGAAAATAGCTCAGCGTTGCGGTTCAGTGTTTGTGATACTGGCATCGGAATACCGGAAGCAGATCTGGAACGCATTTTTGGGTCCTTTGAACAGGTTTTCAGAAAAAGTCGCAGTAATCAGCAGGGGACAGGTCTGGGATTGGCGATCAGCCGCAACCTGGTAGAATTGATGGGTGGTATTTTAAGTGTGCGCAGCGAAGTTGCCAAAGGCTCGGAATTCTTTTTTACTATTGAACTGCCTGTTTATCAAGGGCAGCTTGAGGAGAGTTTAAAAAATAATGAAGTGGCCGGCGTGTATCATGCATTACAGGGTAAAAATGTTTTGTTGGCAGAGGATAATGACCTGAATGCCGAGATTGCTGCAACAATGCTGGAAATGCAGGGCGTAAAGGTAGAGCGTGTCGTTAACGGTCAGCAGGCTGTCGACAGGTTCAAGGAAACATTACCAGGTACCTATGATCTGATTCTGATGGATCTGCAGATGCCGATCAAGGACGGTTTAGAGGCAGCTGTAGAGATAAGAGCGCTGGAGAGAGCGGATGCACGAGGAATACCGATTATTGCTATGACTGCCAATACGATGCAGGAAGATCGGGAAAAAGCATTGTCGGCAGGCATGAATTGTTTTATTCCCAAGCCTTTTGATGTAGAACAGCTATATCAAAGTATAGAAAAATTTTTAAACTAGCTGAGTACTGTTTTTTTGCGTAATAAAAGAAGCGTGTATTGGGGAGAGGTTGCTGTGAAGCAAAAATATCTGAATGTCTTTGCTTTAACGGGTTTATGTTTGCTGACCTGGACAATAGAGACTGCGGCTGCTGAGGAAGCCGCAGAATTTTATTTGGAGCCGATGATAGTTACAGCGACACGTTATGAAACAAACGAAATCAAGCCTGGTTATTATAAAATTGGTGAGCAGCAGCTAAAAGCAGGTAATTATGATAATGCTTTGGACGTTGTGCAGGAATTGCCTGGTATCACTATTATGGGACAGGGCGTCAGCGGCGGCAGGAATGCTTACAGTAATATCCTGCTGAATGGTTCTGACCGTTATATTGTGGTGGTAGATGGTATTCGCGCCAACTGGAACGGCAGCAGCTACAATGATTTTGATTTTAGTGTGCTGCCAGCTGAAATGCTGGCGAGCGTGGAAGTACTGCCGGCGTCTGCCGGTGCTATATACGGTAATGCGGCGAAGGGCGGTGTGATCAGGATCACTACCAAAAAAGCTGCTGAGGGCGTTAAGACCAGTATCAATCTGGAAACCGGCAGCTATGGACGTGAACGCGAAAATATTCTGCAGCTTGGCAAAAGCGGTGACTGGAGCTGGTTGGTGGCTGCACAGAAAAGTATTACAGGTGACTACAGCAGCGCCAGACACAGCATACCTTCATATGATAATACCGAAAATGCCGACGTTAAGGTAACGAAATCCTGGGGGGATGCTGCCGAGCTTACTTTGAGCTACAGTGCTTTCAGCGGCAGATATATGTCGAAGATCTTTAACTATAAAAATATTGAAACAGATACAACTAAACCGGCAAATTTAGTTAAGAATATTTTTATGGTCAATGCCCGTAAAACTGAAAATAATATCAGCCTGGAATTTAATCGAAAAATTTCTGACAGCGAAAATAATGTTCTGGGGATTTATCGACGTGGCAGTAATGCTGTCTATGATGAAGGGTCTAACGTTCCTAACCCCTGGTTGATCGAATTGCGCACGCAGGGATTTTTTGACCGGTATACTAAGCAGTGGCATCCTAAAAATACTTTGACCGGCGGTATTGAATATTATCAGGATCTGGTGCTGGATTATCAGGACCTTACTTCAAATTATAATGACAGAACTATGATCAGCAAGGCTGTTTATCTGCAGAATGAGTGGCGGCTGGACGACAGGCTCAAAGCAACAGGCAGACTGCGGCAGGACTGGAATTCTTCTGCCGGTAAGAAATTGTCACCTGCGGTTGCTGTAGAATATAACCCTTCTGATAAACTGTTGTATACATTAGCGTATACTGAATATTTTGCACCGCCGAAACAGTTGCAGGTATTTTCGCCTAAAAATGGTAACGAGGGACTGAAACCGGAAGAAGGTAAAGTCTACGAATTTGGGGCTTCTTATAAGCCGGAGTATTCACTGACTCTGAAAGCCAGTATTTTTCACCGTGATGCTGCTAATGTTATCGCAGTAGATCGTACTGTAGATCCACGACGCTACGCTAATGTTGCTCGTGAGAAAGCCACTGGCTTTACGCTTTCTGCCGATAAACGTTTTTCAGAGCAGTGGCGGGCTTCAGTAGCCTATACGCAGACGAAGGTAGAGACAGAACGCAGCAAAAATATGCCTCAGGTCAGTACGATGATCCCGCATGGTGAATTACAGTTTAATCTGCTTTATGACAGAGCGCCTTACAGCGTTTTACTGCAGGGACGAGGTGTGTTTGACCAGGCCAACGGCCGCGGCGAGAACCTTTTTTCCAATAATACTTACTGGGTCTGGAATGCTTCTGTAAACTATAAATTGAATAAGCAGGCGAAGCTGTATGTGAAGGTCAATAATATTTTCAACCAGTTTTATTCCAGCTGGGATAATGATACAGGTGGTTTTTTGGGGGTTGAAGAATGGTATGCCGAACCGGGGCGCAATTATCAGATTGGCATCAATTATACCTTTTGAGTGCAGTTATTGTGCTAAACATAAATGAAACACCATACGTTTTTAGAGTGAAGTGGTATAAAGATGGTAGACACAAAAGTGTCTACCATCTTTTTGTGTTAAT
>OCQA01000313.1_pt1 | contig 57053 bp, 54 predicted proteins | sample 1538571 | NCBI WGS metagenome assembly OCQA01 (sample SAMN04571708, study PRJEB22368) | human gut metagenome | biome: human gut; material: stool | host: Homo sapiens | place: Luxembourg | collected 2012-09-28 | reverse complement strand
GGGACGAAAAATATCTTGCGGATAGGTATCTCCCGTTTGAGATAACAGACTCAAAAGATGCGGACGCGTGCGACAGGATCCTCAGCGGCATATGGTACAGCGATAAGGGCGCTCGTATAGCCGACCTCGGCAGCTCGGGACTTCCGGATATCGAGAATTTTTTGGTGCGGATCATGGATAATGGGCTTATCCGGTGTGTGCGGATCGCATTCGATCCGGCGCACGGATATGTGCCGTCCGAATATCCACGCTTCGACATCGCCGCGAATGAGTTTTGCAAAACGCTTATGTCGGTTCCATGTCACGGCGCGGTGCCCGACGGGGAGTTGAATATAAGAAAAACAGGTGGATAAATACGTGCTGCTTTTATGGATACCCGTATCATGACGAACCGATCGCAGCATATGATTTGGAAAAAAACAATAATGTAAACGAGGTGGATCATTATGGTGTTGGTTTTATTTATATTATTATTTGTGATAATTGCGCTTGTCGCGTGCAAGTATATATATTTTGTGATCAAGCGATCTCGGCTGCTTTTTAAGCTGAAAAAAGCAAATGCAAAAGTGACCGGAACACACAAATTTTGGTTTTTAGGAACAAGAGGCGGCGAAAAGTGCGATTTTTATGTTGAAACAGAAAAAGAAATATTGTCCGTCAAGCTGTTTAATTGCGACGATCATCGTTTTTCAAAATTGGTGCTTACCGATGACAGGCATTTCTTTTTCAGAAAACGCGCCGTTTTTGTTTCGATGTCGCCCGGTGCGTCGGATGTATATGTTGACGGACGTCGGATGTCCCGCCCGGATTATGATTTCAATTACAGACCCCACGTCGAGTGGAAAGACAAAGCGATGAAAAATGTTCTTCTTGTCAATCCGACCTGCCGTGAAATTATCAGAAAACCGGAACGCGGGGACGAGATCATTCTCGGAGCCGGAGATGTCATAAATAATATGACAGTCATGTCACTGTCATCGCTGATAAAATATATAAACTCACAGACATGACTTTCATAATTATGATCGACTCGTAAATTTCGACCGGTATTCGCCGCAGCTCGGCGGGCAGGAGCCGAGCTGCGCCGTGACCGACGGTGTAAGCTTTTCGGCTGTTTAAGACAGCAAAACGCATGACATATTTTAAAAGGAGAAATCATATTTGAAGGATAATTGCAAAAACGAATATACATTCGGATATCTTTATGATCTGTGGCTCTTCTCTGTCGGAGCGAAGCTTGCCGATGCGGTCGGCTTTAAATCAGATATGCTGAGCTGCCGCGTGGCTGAATACACCGGGATGTCAGATTTTGCATTCCCGATTTGCGACGGCAGAGGAGTGTTCATTGACATTACGTCAAGTCAGAACGAAGTTGGCGGAACGGTCTTCATAAAAAAGAGCGAAAAGAATGAACCGCCGTACTTCGCTCCGCCGTGGCTCGGAGCGGCCGACAGAGCGGACGTTCACTATGTGGATGTGGGTGGCAGCTATAAAGAAGCCGTGCTCGGTGCCGTCCGTGCGGCTGTTGAAATGTCACCGGTCGGAAAGGCGTATATGCTGATCCGCCGTCAATGCCGCGAAAGAAAAAACATTATCGGAATGCTGACGCTCGAAGAGATCGAAAAGCTCTTTGCCGATGACGCGGTGCTCGGAAATACCGTTTACGTGATCTATGACAGACCGGATTGCCTGCGCGATCTGCCGCCGTCCGAATATGGCAGCGAACCGAGTGAGCAGCATTGAGTAGGCGTGGCAGTCTGCCGAAAGTCCGAAAAAGCCGTTATCTCCGTGATAGCGGCTTTCTTCTTTTGACTGATCGCAAAAACGGAGGGGGCGGCTTTGACGGTATCGGGCAGAGCGGAGAAATTCACATTTTAGGGACAGTTCGTTTCTTGACTAATCGGGCGCACGGTGGTATAATGTGGGGCAATGGGGGAGTCCGTTTTGCTGTGTATGCCGCGGAGAGGGAACTCCCGATCACCGATCTGTATATAAAAAATCATATAAGGAGAACCAACAACTATGGAAGATTTCAAGTTTTCAACGCTCGAGTACAAGCGTCCCGATCTTGAGGCGCGCCGTGCGCAACTTGCCGCATGGAAGGATGCCGTCGAGCACGCAGAGAGTTATGCCGCGCTGCGCGGGCTGCTTTTTGAGATGGACCGCGTGAACTGCGAGCTGTTCACGCAGTATTCGATCGCGCACATCCGTCACACACTGGACACCCGCGACGAATTTTACGAGTCTGAGATCAATTATCTTCAGGACACGATGCCCACGCTCGGCGGCGCAGAGGTCGCACTCAGCGAGGCTATCGCCGAAAGCCCTTACCGTCCCGACATCGAGCGCGAGTTCGGCAAGCAGTTTTTTGTCTCCATGGATCTGCAGAAAAAGCTGTTCTGCGAGGCGAACGTTCCGCTGCGCCAGCAGGAGGCCCGCCTGACCAATGAGTATCAGAAGATCATGGCTACCGCCGAGATCCACTTCGACGGCAAGACCCTGAACCTCTACGGCGTGCAGAAGTATTTCGAGCATCCCGACCGTGCGGTCCGTGCTGCTGCCGTCAAGGCATACTCGGAATTCTATGAAGCGAACGAGCCGCGTCTGGAGGAGATCTGGAGCGAGCTTATCCGCATCCGCAACGAGATGGGTAAAAACCTCGGCTATGAGAACTATATCCCCGTCGGCTACCTTGAGCAGGGACGCACCGACTACGGCGAAAAAGAGGTCGCATCCTTCCGCGAGCAGGTGCGCAAATTCCTGGTGCCGCTGTGCGAAAAGCTCTATGACGCGCAGGCAAAGCGCCTCGGCATCGACCATGTGATGTGGTATGACGAAAAGATGGTGTTCCCCGACGGCAACGCCGAGCCCGCGGGCGACGACGCATTTATGGTCAAAACAGCGCAGAAGATGTACCACGAGATCAGCCCCGAGACCGGCGAGTTCATCGACTTCATGATAGACCATGAGCTGATGGATCTGCAAAACAAGCCGGGCAAGGCGTCCACCGGCTATATGACGAGCCTGCCCAGCCTAAAGGCGCCCTTTGTGTTCTCCTGCTTCAATCACACGATATTTGATATGCAGGTGCTGACACACGAGCTCGGTCATGCCTTTGCCGGCTATATGGCAATGCGCAGCCAGCCGGTCTCCGACTATTACAGCGAGACCACCGACATTGCCGAGATCCACTCAATGTCAATGGAGCAGTTTGCTTATCCTTATGCCGAGTGGTTCTTCGGAGATCAGGCAGACAAATTCCGCTTTGCGCATCTGCAGGAGGCGCTGACCTTTGTGCCCTTCGGCGTGGCAGTGGACGAGTTCCAGCACATATGCTATGCTCATCCCGAGCTGACGCCCAAGGAGCGGACATACCGGTGGCATCTGCTTGAAGAGAAGTATATGCCGTGGCGCCGCTATGAGAACGATCCCTTCATGGAGCGCGGCGGCTACTGGTATCACAAGCTGCACATCTATCTCTATCCCTTCTACTACATCAACTATACGCTCACGACCATGGGCGCGATGGAGTTCAAGAAGAAATACGCCGAGGATAAATCCGCCGCATGGCAGGACTATCTCAAGCTCTGCAAGACCGGCGGCAGCCGCAGCTACCTTGAAACGCTCCGCTATGCGAACCTTGCAAACCCGTTTGAGGCGGGCTCCGTCGAGCGCGCCTGCGGCTATGCGGAGAAGATACTGCTCGATGAGATAGCAAAGCAGGCGAAGTGATCTCCGCGGCTTGCCCGGGCGCTGCCCGGCGTAATAGCAGGTAAATAATATCCGAAAAGTCGGGAACCGTTGTCACGGTTCCCGGCTTTTCCCGTTATATATGGTGAGGAGCGTCCGATCCCGCAAAAAACGCCGCCGATGCCTCACGGGAAAGCGGTTGCTTGACAGAACGGTCAATATCTGATATAATGAAAATGCAGCAGCGGTGACGATATATTGTCCGCTGCGCTCAGGGTTATCCGCAAATCGCATCTTAAATTTCATGCCCCGCCCCTTTGTTGAAAATGATAAAAAGGAGATATCGGATTGAAAAGATTGAGTCAGGTGATCCTCGGTAAAGAAAGCCCGTCAAAGGCAGCAGGAAAAAGCGTTACGGTAGCCATGTTTTTGATGTCTGCCATATTTGTGATTCTCGGCTTTATGACGTCATATCGGTGGCTTGCGGTGCTTGCCATTTTGCCCGTCGTTCCGGTCGTTTACATAACAGTTCACGATAACACTGAATACAGAGTCATATGTGAATCATTTATGCGGCTCGACGACAGTGACAGGCAGACCGTAATACGTCAGGCGAAAAAATACATTGAGACGCAAAGCACCGAATTTGGAGTGCTTACAGATATCGGGATGCTGGACGGAGACTTTTTTATTTGTTGGTCGGATGTGCAGAGTATAAAGGTTTCGACACGAAGGTATACTTCACTGAGCTTTTTGTCAGATAACCTTCCCGAGCCCGGGCTTATTACTGTCTGCGGGGCGGTTGAATCGAATGACAAAAAACATAGTGTCGTTCATACTATGGTGATACGCCCCGAGAGGGACATGACGGATGAGATAGAAAGATTTACGGATTTTGCTTTGAAACACAATTCGAGAATATTCGTAAGCAACGATTATTATTTCGGTTCCGCGTGAGCGGTGGCATGGACGGAGTGCATCCTGCCGCATATACGGTCGGTGATAAGGCAAGTGCCGGTTCACCGACCGTTTTTTGACCGCGCTGTATTTATAATTACGCGTCGGATCTTTTTTGCCTCTTGACAACCGACCGTTAGGTAGGTATAATATATGTATGAGCAGCGCTCAATAAAGTATCCGGAGGTCGTGCTATGGAAAAGGGAAATACAAAACAGGAAATACTGGACGCGGCGCTTGAGTTGTTTTCGACTCAGGGATATGAGGCGACCTCGGTCGCGCAGATCGCCGCGGCTGTCGGCATCCGCAAGGCGTCGCTTTACAGTCATTTTGCAAGCAAGCAGGAGATACTTGACGAGCTGGTGCGCGGTGGGTTGGTGCGGTACCGTGAGCGTTCCATATTTTCGCGTGCGGATTGGGATGACCCCGCATTTACGTCCGGCATGCGTGATATCACGCCGGATACCGCCGTGCGGATGGTCCTGGGACAGGTGCGATATATCCTGCACGACCCGCAGATAAGCCGTTCGCGCAGGATGCTGACAATCGAGCAGTTCAGAAATCCCGAGCTGAGCGAGTTACAGACACAGCAGAACTATACAGATGTAATGCGGTATTTTACGGGGCTCGTCGGGTTCCTTATCAGTCGCGGAAAGCTCAGAGGGGGCGACCAGGAGATAATGGCGGCGCAGTTGTGCCTTCCGGTTTCGGTCTGGATAAACCTATGCGACCGTGAACCGGCGCGCGAGGAGGAGATCATGGGATTGATCGAGCGGCATATACGGCAATTTTTCGCAATATACGGTGCGGGTGCGCATGATTGAGCGCGTGCGGTCGGAAGAACGGAGGCACGTTATGGAAATAAGACCGCTTGACAGAGAAAAATATGCCGGGCGCAAATTTACCGCCAGATACAGAACGTCCGGTTATTACGATATCCGTGCGACGGCGGACGGCTTTCGGATAAGCTATACAGCCTTGAGTGCGGCAGTCGAAAAATCGTTTGACGATGAATTTTTCGGCGAGTGGCTCGAGGCTCCGGTGGCATTCGGTGCATTTTGCGGAGAAGAACTGCTCGGGTATGTTGAGGGCTCGCCCGAAAGCTGGAACAGCCGCTTTCGCATAAGCAACATCTGCGTATTCGACGCGTCAAGGCGCGGCGCCGGAGTCGGTACCGCTCTGATGGAAGTCATAATAAATGAAGCGCGCTCCGCAGGCGCGCGAATGATAGTTCTTGAAACGCAGTCGTGCAACGAAAAGGCGATCGCGTTTTATAAAAAGAACGGGTTTGAAATGATCGGCTTTGACCTGTATTCTTACTCCAACAACGACCCCGGACGGCATGAGGTAAGGATAGAAATGGGCAGAAAGCTGAAATGAGCCGACACGTGGATCGCGGTCCGTGCCGCAGCGCGGCACGACCGCAATATACTGCACGCTTCCGACTACCTATCGGTAGTTAGGCGTAAGATCGACGGGAGATCATTACATGAAAAAGAATGTACATTCGGCGACATACGGCAGTGACGTGCGGTCACGCCCCGCCGCGCTTGAAGACAGGACAATAAAAAGGCGCGGGCTGCTTTGCCCGCTTTCCATGCTTGCGTGCGGGCTCTTGCTCGGCGCGGCGGCGCGGCTGTTCGATATTTTCTGCCCGACGCTCTGCGAGATATTCTCACAGTGTCGGTATGGATCCTGCTCGGAACGCTGATAGCGATATACAGCCCGACGATGAAAGACGCTGCGCTGAACATCCTGCCGTTCTGTTTCGGAATGCTGTTCACGTATTACGCGGCGGCAATGCTCACACATGGGGTATACGGGTGGTCGTTTATCATCGGCTGGACGGTATTTGCCCTGCTTTCGCCGCTTATGGCGTGTTTTGCCCATATAACGAAACGGTGCAGCGTTATCCCCAAGGTCATCGGGGTGGGAATAGTGCTCGTTTCGGTCGCGTCGGGCATTTTGTTGTTCGATCGGCTGCGCATTTACGATATTATCATCGACGGTTTTCTGGTCTATTTCATTTTCTTTGCAAAGACCTGCCGTCAACTACCGCGAAACGAAAACAGGGAGGATATATCATAAATACGGTTTTTGATTTTATCATAGCGGCAGCGCCGTTGGAAGGAGCGTTCCGAAAAAGCCGTGCGAAGATAAAAAGCAATGATAACGAAAGCCGAGGCGTGTCTCGGCGCGAGCGATCGGAAAGTATGATTATCACAATATAAAAGGAAATTTTTTATGTCAAAAAGAGTACGTCAATACATAGGCATTCTGGCGGCGGTAGTCGCTTATTATATCGTCCACGAGGGGGCGCATCTGCTTTATGCCCTGTCTGCCGGGGCGTTCAAAAAGATTAACTTTATCGGGCTCGGTGCGTAGGTGGATGTGTATGCCGAGCGCATAGCGGATACTCAGCCCGCCGAGGCATAAAAACCGCTTTTGCCGCCCAAACGGCAGTGAAAGTCTAAAAATTATTTTGAAAAAAATCGCGGATCGGTGTCACATTTCCCGGTTTTGTCCGTTATATATAGTAGGGCGGCATTTTATTCCGATGCGACATACCGCCGAATACCGAAGCAATACTTTCTTTTTCCCTAAAGAAGTTTGCACCCCCGCCGCCATGCCGTATGCACAGCGACGGGGGAATGTTTTATTGACGAAAAAGCTTGACGTGAAAAAAGATATTCGGTATAATGTAGGCAGCAGTGCATAAACGGTCACATTCGGCTTTACCGACCGCAAAGGTGTATAAAATGGATAAGATGATATTTTTCAAAAACAACAATTTAAAAACCGACTATTGCCGCGGACAGGTGTATTATGATTTTTTAGACTATGCTTTTTCCCGTGCGGACTATTTTATGTTGGTTTACGTTAATTACTACGGTAAAGGGTATACGGCTGCACAAAAGCATTTTAAAAATGCATTAAATGCTTTTAAAGTTAAAAGTCGTACAAACCCAAGTTGGGCAGGTACGCCGAGAACGTATTGCCCTAATTCCACATACAAGATTGTGTTTTATTGCACCAATCCCGCCGCAAAGGAGATCCTTAAAGAAGTGGATCATTTAAGTGCATGGTCTCGTCCGTCATATCCGGAGGATCTGTCATTCTTCATAGGTAATCAGTGCTGGGCATATTCGGTCGGTCACGAGAATATCCAAGGCATAATTCATGCCAACAAGCAGGATATAGAATTTGCCGTAAGTCACGGACTTGCCGATTATTCCGATGCCGAGCCGTATAACAGTTATTATGATCTTTATGATGAGGTGCTGGTCAAAAATAAGTCGGATGAGTTTTGAAATGCGTCGGATGACGTTGCGGGCATAAGCGAAGCGGTTTTCTCAAAAAATATAGGATAAAATCAAAAAAGGTATTGACACGTGACTGTGCGGTAACTATAATATTAGTTACCGCACGGTCACTGATTTTTTCGGAGGAAATTATGATCGGAGAAACAAAAACGAAAATTTCGGAGGTCGCCCTGCGCCTGTTCTCGCAGAACGGGTACCCCGGCACTTCCATGAGCGATATCGCGGCGCAGCTCGGCATCACCAAGCCGGCGCTCTACAAGCATTACGGGAGCAAGCGCGAGATATTTGACAGCATCCTCAAACGCATGAGCGACATGGATTATGAGCGCGCAGCGGAATACGAAATGCCCGAAGCGGAGCCGGACGGTTTTGCCGAAGCGTATATGAACACGCCGGTCGAAAAGATACGCGCGTACAGCATTGCGCAGTTCCGCCACTGGACGGAGGAGGAGTTCCCGTCGCAGTTTCGCAGGATGCTGACGGTCGAGCAGTACCGCGACGCGGAGATGGCGCGGCTGTATCAGAACTATCTTGCCTCGGGTCCTGTGGAATACATGGCGGCGATCTTTCGCAAAATGACCGTCTCGGATGCCGACGCCATGCAGTTGGCACTTGAATTTTACGGTCCGATGTATCTTTTATACAGCGTTTACGACGGTGCGGAGGACAAGGAGGCGGTGTATGCGCTGCTCGGCAGCCACATCGACCGCTTTATCTCCCGTATGGAGCAGCGCGGGGATGCAGCCAAAAACGCTATCGGAGAGTGAGCGGCGCACATGCCGCAGATGAACAAGGGCGGAAAATTTATTTTCGGCGAATCGGTCATACGCCCCGAAGGGCTCGTGCGGTTTCCGCCGCAGGCGGTGGAGGAATACCGCATTGCCTCGGAGGGCAGTGTATATCTGTTTACCGGAAGCAGGAGCACGGGCGGATTTTGCGTGACGCGGCGCGGGCTGCTTTTGCCGTCAAAGCTCGGGCATATTCTGGCGGAAACGCGGGGGCTTGCGGATCACACGGTTCCCGCGGGCGACTTTATACCGTACAAGGGGCGTGCCTACTGTTGGCTGCCGATCTCCGAGACGGGCGAGATCAGACTTACGGGTGAGATGATGGCGTTTTTGCAGCTTTCACCCGGAATGCCGCTGCTCTCCATCCGCAGCAGCGACATTGCCTTTACCATGGGGCAAAAGGACCGCTCACGGAAAAGGCAAAGCGATTTGCGGGAGGGCTGCCGAGGTTCTGAGCCGGAACGCAGGGGATGCCGTGACGGAGCTGTGCGTTTTTGACCGTTGCGCCGGTGCAGGCAAAAAATTCGTCCGTATTTATACTTGACATTTGCATGGGACAGGTCTATAATATAACTAACGAACATTAGTTAGCGAGGAGACACCATGAAGCAGGAAGATACAAAGCAGAAAATAATCGAAAAAGCGCTTGAGCTGTTTGCGGAGCGCGGGTATGATTCGGTCAGCGTAGGTGAGATAGCCGAGGCTGTCGGGATCAGGGCGCCGTCGCTTTATAACCACTATCCGAGCAAGCAGGCGATATTCGGTGCGATAGTGGATTCCGCAGCGGCGCGATATGAGGCAGACACGGGGAAGATAAACATCCATGTGCAGGATTCCGCGCGGGATGTTCCCGCGTTTACGGAGATAACCGCCGACGTTCTTTTTGAAAAACTGAAGCAGATATTCGAATATTCCCTGCATAACGTGACTATCTGCCGCTTTCGCCGGATGATGACGATCGAGCAGTTCCGCTCTCCGCAGCTTGCGGAGCTTTACACGGCACGTTATGTTGACCGCCTTATCGCATATCATGCGGGTATATTCCGCGCGCTTATCGCGTCGGGCGAGATACGCGCCTACGCGGCGGATGCCGATGCCATTGCCATGATGTATGTCGCGCCGGTCATGACGCTTATCGGCGTGTGCGACAGGCAGCCCGAAAAGGAGGGCGAATGCCTTGAAAAACTCAGAGACCATGTGCGGCTGTTTTTCGGCATGGTCCACGGCGACGGTATGATGGGAGGAAAAAACAAATGAAAAAAACGTTGGTGCAAAAGCTGGGGCTGCTCGGCATAGTCAGCTTTCTTTCGTATGCGTCGGCGGTGGTGTTTGCTCCGCTTGCTTACCCGGGTTATGATCGGATGGCGCAGGCGGTCAGCGACCTCAGCGCCGCAAACGCTCCGTCGTTGGCACTGTGGAATCAGCTCAGCGCGCTCTATAATGTATGCGAGGTCGTGTGCGCAACGGTCGTATGCATCGGCATCCGGGGGCAGAAAACAAAGCTGCTGCGCGCGGGGATCTATCTTTTTGCCGTCATGGAGTGGATCTCGGCAGTCGGCTACCGTATGTTCCCGCTCTCCGACAGCGGTTATGCCGGCGCGTTTCAGGACGTTATGCACATGGTCGTTACGGCTTTGGTGGTGCTGCTGTCTATCGTGTCGCTGACCGTTATCATCATCGCGGGGGCAAAAAGGGAGGGCAGAGATTGCCGGTCATACGGCATCTGCGCCGCCGTTGCGCTCTGCATGATGCTCGTCGGCGCGATGGGGATGAAGATAGTTCCGGCTGCATATTTCGGTGTGGTCGAGCGCTTCAGCGTGTTTGCGGCAACGGGATTCAACGCGGCGCTCGGAATCCACCTCTTTATCTCGAAAACAAATAAAGGAGCATTTCAGGATGAAAAACAGGATATATCCGCGTCCGCATGACAAGCAGACGGTCTACCTGAAGAATGTGGTCACGACCCCGAACATCGAAGTCGGCGACTACACGATCTACAACGATTTTGTGCACGATCCGTGCGATTTTGAAAAGAACAATGTTCTGTATCACTATCCCGTTAACGGCGACAGGCTGATGATAGGCAAATTCTGCTCGATCGCCTGCGGAGCAAAATTTTTGTTCACAAGCGGGAATCATTCGCTTAAGTCGCTGTCTGATTACGCTTTTCCCATCTTCTTTGACGAGTGGGGGCTTGATGCGAAAAATATCCGCGACGCGTGGGACAACAAGGGCGATACGGTGATCGGAAACGACGTGTGGATCGGATATGAGGCGGTCATCATGTCCGGCGTGACGGTCGGCGACGGTGCGATAATAGGCACCCGCGCAGTCGTTACCAAGGATGTGCCGCCGTATACCATAGTCGGCGGTGTTCCCGCCAAGCCCATCCGCCGACGCTTTGACGACGCAACGGTCGATAAGCTGGAGACGCTGCGCTGGTGGGATTGGGATCATGAAAAAATAAAGCGCAATATCCCCGCCATTCAGTCGGGAGATATTGCTGAACTGGAGCGTGCGGAATAAATGCATAAACAAAAGGATCGTAAAATATCGGCGGCGGTCATCGCGCTGGGCATCGTTGCGGTGATCGCGGTCACGGCAGCGGCGACCGCGGTGACATACGCCCGTTTCGGCGGTTTCGGAACGGGAGAATGTGCCGACACAGAGGAATTTTCAAAATATGCAGTTGCTGTTTCCGATATCACCGTTCCCGACGGTGCGCAGATCATTGCACTGGGCGAGGCAACGCACGGGAACCGTGAATTTCAACAATTGCGGCTCGATGTGTTCAGAGTGTTGTCCGAAAAATACGGCGTCCGCGCTTTTGCGCTGGAGGGTGACTTCGGCGGGTGCGAGGCAATCGATCGCTATATCCACGGCGGCGACGGCACGGCTGCGGAGGCTCTCTCCGCCACCGGCTTTGCCATCTACCGCACCGACGAAATGGAAAGTCTGGCGGAATGGATGCGCAGCTACAATGCCTCCGCCGCGGAGGGGGAAGACATCCGCTTTTACGGCTTCGACATGGAACAGCACGCATACAGTTATCGGTATTTGCTCGAAGAACTGAAAAAAGCGGATATCGACACATCCGGGTTCGAAAAAATATGGGACGGTGAAAAGAATGCCTATTCGGACCTGTATACATCCGCGGAGCGCGCGGAGACGATCCGTGCGATAATGGAAAAGCTGCCGGCAAACGAGTCGAAGGCGAGACATTATGCCGACGTGCTGCTCCAGAATATAGAGCTCGGCAAATATATAAACGATGTGGGTGAACTGAACGAGCAGCGTGACCGCATGATGGCGGAAAACACACTGTGGATCGCGGAGCTGGAACAGGCGCGCGGGAACAGCCGTATCATGATCTCGGGGCACAACAACCACATCATGCAGTGCCCGAACTCCGGTACTCCGGTGCTCGGCAGTCTGCTTGCCGAAAGGCTCGGCAGCGGATATTTTGCCATCGGGACGGATTTTTATAAGTCGGTCTGCAACCTGCCGAAGCCGTATACCGGAGAGCGCATCGCGCACACGTTTTACTCCCGCGACCCGCTTGCAAAGGCGTCGAAAAAATGCGGCTTTGATGTCAGCTTTCTTGATCTTTCGATCGTGCCCGAGGATTCGCCGCTTGCGGAGCATATAGCAAATAACATTCCGATGGGCTCTGTGGGAGAAGCGTACAGCTTTCTCATGAACATCATTCCGCGCAGCTATCGCGTTATGCGCACACCGCAAAATGCGTATGACGCCGTGATCTTTGTTGCCGATGCAACGCCGATCACGATCGAGCCGATAAGCGCTGGAGGGCGGTTTGATCAAACCGAAACTTTGCGATGATGCAGACTGTTTTGATAATCGATGATGACGAGGCTATCGGAAATCTGGAGCAGGAAGTTTTAGAGCGCGCGGGCTACGCCGTGCTGCGTGCCTATTCCGGCACGGAGGCGCGGCTTTTGCTGAAAAACGAGCGCCCGGACCTTATTCTGCTCGATCTTATGCTGCCGGGGCTTTCGGGCGAAGAGCTTTTGCCGCAGCTGCACGGCATTCCCGTAATTGTCGTCAGTGCGAAGGCGGCGGTGTGCGATAAGGTCGGGCTGCTGCTCGGCGGCGCGGCGGATTACATTACAAAGCCGTTTGATACGGACGAGCTGACGGCGCGCGTTGCCGTGAGGCTGCGCGAATATTCCGCGCCGCTCGCGGCTGTTTATGTGCACGGCAGCCTGAGACTCGACACCGCGTCGCATACATTGACCGCTGCGGGAAAGCCCGTTTCGCTCACGCGGACGGAATATGCCATTTGAAGCTGCTCATGCAGAACTGGGGGCAGGTGTTGGCAAAATCGGTCTTGCTCGACCGCATCGGCGAGGACACGCCCGACTGCACCGAAAGTTCGCTGAAAACGCACGTCAGCAATCTGCGCGGAAAGCTGCGTGAGGCGACGGGGCGGGACTGCATCGAAGCGGTATGGGGAATAGGCTTTCGACTGAATTCGGGATCTTGGCGATTTCTTGACCTTTTTCTTGACCGCTTTCTTGACCCTTTTGCCGTATCATAGCGGTATCAGGCAAAGGAGGTACTTATTTTATGGAATATGTGCTTGAAACGAATGCGATAACAAAGCGTTATCGCGGTTTTACTGCGCTGTCGGGTCTTACCATGCGCATACCGAAAGGTTCGATCTACGGTTTTGTCGGGCGCAACGGCGCGGGAAAGACCACACTCATCCGCGTGATATGCGGTCTGCAGGAGCCGACGGATGGCAGTTACACTCTCTGGAGCGTAAAAAATACCGATGCGGCAATATTGCGCTGCCGCCGCAGGATGGGAGCCGTGGTCGAGACCCCGGCGATATACCCCGAAATGACGGCGCGGGATAATATCCGTCAGCAATACCGTGTGCTGGGGCTTCCGTCAGACGACGGGATCGACGCGCTTTTGCACCTTGTCGGTCTCGGCGACACCGGCAGAAAGAAAGCCGGGGATTTTTCGCTCGGCATGCGTCAGCGGCTCGGTATTGCCGTGGCTTTGGCTGGAGATCCCGATTTTCTGGTGCTCGACGAGCCGGTCAACGGTCTTGACCCGCAGGGCATCATCGAAATGCGTGAGCTGATATTGAAGCTCAACCGTGAGCATGGCATCACCGTGCTGATCTCAAGTCACATTCTCGATGAGCTCTCGCGCCTTGCAACGCATTACGGCTTTATCGACGGCGGCAGGATGGTAAAGGAAATGAGCGCCGCGGAACTTGAGGCGCGCTGCCGCAAGTGTATGCGCATCGAAGTGAGCGACACAAGTGTGCTTGCGCGCGTGCTTGATGGAATGGGCGCCGATTACAGTATTTCCGACGACACACGGGCGGATATTTACGCCGAGCTCCCGGTCACGGCGCTCGTGTCGGCGCTTGCCGCGGAAAACTGCACCGTAAACAGCATAAAGGAGCAGGACGAAAGCCTTGAGAGCTTTTATATGAATCTTGTGGGAGGTGAGCGCAATGCGTAAGTTGCTGAGAGCAATCTTCTCGCGCCTGCTGCGGGACAGAGCGTTCCGCCTTATCGCGGTGCTTATGATGCTCCTCGGGGCATCGATGGCGGTGATAAATGCCGTGCGCATCAGCCGTGAGGGCACCGTGTGGATCATGGATTTCAGCCTTTTCACCTATGTTACGATAGTGCCGGTGCTGACGTCGCTTCTGACGGCGCTGTTCATCGGCAGCGATTATTCCGGCGGCACGCTGCGCAACAAGCTGATAGCGGGGCACCGCCGAGGCAATATATATCTTGCCGATCTTATTGCCTGCTGCTGTGCCGGCACCGTATTTTGCATTGTTTTTGCTTTCGCGCAGGGCGTTATCGGGCTTCTGCTCGGAGGTAAGATACAGTCGGCACCGACGAAGCTGCTGCTTTACGGCGCGCTGAGCATTGCACTGACGTTCGCTTTCACCGCGCTCTTTACGCTCATTGCAATGCTGTGCGGCAGCCGGGCACACTCGGTGGCAGGGTGCCTTCTTCTGGCATTCGTGCTGATATTCCTCGGCGTCTACATCACATCGGCACTCAACGAGCCTGAATATCTGGCGGGCTATTCGTTCACAGAGGGCGGTGTGACCGTCGAAGAGCCGGAAACGAAAAATCCAAATTATATCGGCGGCACAAAGCGGAAGGTGTATGAGTTCATGCGGGACTTTACGCCCGGCGGGCAGGTTTTGGAGATCGGCGATATGGACGCCGAAAAGCCCGCAATGCTCGCCCTGTATGACGCGATCATACTCATAGTCGCGACAGGCATTGGCATGGCGCTCTTCCGGCGCAAGGATCTGAAATAAGGAATAAGAAGAAGGAATATGGAGCTTGGGGTCGTGTTCGTCATCGGCGTGCTTGCGCTGACAGCTGCGGGGCTGTTTGTATATATCATATCACTCCGCGCGTCGCTGAAAGAGGCGGCGCGGGAGCTTGACGAGAGGCTGAAAACAGACACGAACACGCTCATCTCGGTCTCCGCCGGCGACAGAGCGGTGCGTGCCCTTGCGGCACGGATGAACAGCCAGCTTCGTGCCCTTCGCGAGGAACGTCTGAGGCTGCGGTACGGCGACGCGGGCTTAAGAACGCCGTCACGAATATTTCTCACGACCTTCGCACGCCGCTGACCGCGATCTGCGGATATCTCGATCTGCTTGAGCGCGAGCCGCTGTCCGAAAGGTCGCGGCGCTATCTTGCCGTGATACGCGAACGCACCGACGCCATGCGCGGGCTCGCAGAGGAGCTGTTCCGTTATTCGGTGATCGCGGGGACGACGGAAAAGCTGAACCCGGAGCCGGTCTGCGTGAATGATATTCTGGAGCAGAGCCTTGCGGGGGCATATGGGATGCTCTCGGGACGCGGCATCGTGCCCGACATTGAGATGTCGGAGCGGTCGGTAGCGCGGACACTTGACTCCGGCGCACTGCGCCGTATATTCGACAACATACTTTCAAACGCCGCAAAGTATTCGGACGGGGATCTGACCGTCCGAATGTCGTCCGACGGCACGGCATGGTTCGAAAACAGTGCAAATGATCTGGATGCCGTCCGGACCGCGCATCTTTTTGACCGCTTTTTCACGGTGAATACCGCAATGGGCGGAACGGGGCTGGGGCTTTCCGTTGCCAGATCGCTCACCGAAAAGATGGGCGGCGGCATTACGGCGGAATACCGCCGCGGCAGGCTGCGCGTCGGTGTTATGTTTCCGGAGCGTAAAGAGCAGAGCAAAGGAGATAAAAATGAATGAGCTGCGGGCGAGAGTGATCTCGCAGGAAAAAGGGATTTATAAGATCAGCAACGGCACGGAGGTAAAGACGGCAGCGGTGTCTGGCAAATACCGGCATGAGACGCAAACGGTCTCCGACTACCCGGCAGTCGGTGATTATGTCATTGCCGAGTGGCAGCCGGGGGACGGCAACGCTGTGATCACCGGGCTGTTCCCGCGCAAGAGCTGCTTTATCCGCAAGGCGGCGGGAACGGGAAATTGCGAGCAGGTCGTTGCCGCCAATATCGATACCGTGTTTATCTGTATGTCCCTCAACAACAATTTCAATATAAGGCGGCTGGAGCGGTATCTTTCCGTCACCTATGACAGCGGCGCCGAGCCGGTGGTGGTCCTGACAAAGTCGGATCTCTGCCCCGACGCGGAGAGCAGGATATGCGAGGTGCGGAATGCCGCGCCGGGGGTGGATGTGCTGGCAGTGTCGTCGCTTGACGGGAATTACGGAGCCGTGACCGACTATATCATGCCGGGCAGGACCGTGGCATTTATCGGTTCATCCGGCGTCGGAAAGTCAACACTGATAAACAGGCTCACAAATAGCGACAGGCTTGCCACACGGGAGATCGGTAATGACGACAAGGGACGGCACACGACCACGCACCGCGAGCTGATCGCGCTGCCGAACGGGGCTTTTGTAATAGATACGCCCGGTATGCGCGAGCTCGGCATGTGGGACAGCGGCGACGGCATAGATGCGGTGTTTGCGGACATTGAAGAGCTGTCCCGCGCGTGCAGATATTCGGACTGTACTCACACCTCGGAGCCCGGCTGCGCCGTGCTGAAGGCACTGGCGGACGGGACCCTCGATGCGGCACGTCTTGAATCGTATCGTAAGCTTAAGACCGAAAACGAATATACGGCTGACAACAGCCGGTATCTTGAGGTCAAACGCGCAAAATTCAAAGAGATCGCAAAGATCAATAAAACGAACAGAAAAAACAAACGGTGATAAATAACACGACGAAGCGATCAATACGGAAAGCTCCCGTGCCGTCGCGCATTTGCGCGGCGGCGCTTTTTTATTTTCCGCGCTTCAAAAGACGGCATATACAAACAAAAAAATACATCAGCAGAGCTTGTTCACACTTTTGTTACAACTAAAATTTGGCAAAAACTATTGCAATTTGGTGAATAATATGGTAAAATATGTATGTCAACGATACATGTATATAGCGACAAAAAGCGGGATTGGCATTGCGCAGTGCATATTCCGCAAAAAACACACGGTGCCGATGAGGGATAAACATCGGGCGGCTGCCCGTGATGATGTCCCGAATTTTGTGCCGTGGCATTACTTAAAATTCAAATGTAAAGGTCAAAGGAGAAAAACCGTGAAAAAGTTCATTATTATTTTCATTGCGGCGCTCATGCTCATTGCTGCGCTGCCCGCAAGTGCCGACGACGTTGACCAGGAAAAATGCGAGCATGCATGGCACACTGGTTTACTGGGCGGATTTTATGAATCTGTCAGCAATACAAGACACCAATATTACAGGCTGTACCAGGAATACTGCGGCAGATGCGGCAAGGTGGTAAGATACCGTGAGTACGAATTCCCGCCCATAGGCGCGATGATCTATGGGGAGCACGCCCTTGAGCAGTATATAAGCGCAACGTGTGACGGGTATACTCAAACGATCGTCTGCCGCTGCAAAATGTGCCACAGCAATTACACGATAACGCAGGAGTGCGTGAGAAAGCATCCCGGAAAGCCCTGCTCCTTCCTTCCCATATAATAAATACACGCGAAAAAGCCTCGGGCGGCAGCCCGGGGCTTACTCCTTCAGTCGCCTGCGGCGACAGCTCCCTCCGGCGGGAGCCTTGGCAAGATTTCGAGCTTCAAATCTACTACATGGCTACAGCCCGTAGGGGAGGGGCTCTGCTCCTCCCGACGTTGAAGTCTGCGCAAATTTCAATCGCGGGAGGGGTAAAACCCTCCCCTACTTTACCAAATTATATTTTCAAGAGCGGCGTCCTTGGGCTTTGCACGGGCTCATTTCGTTGCGATGTCTTCGGATAAATTTAGCTTTTTAATATTTTACGAAGAAAAAATGTCGACAAGAGGTTGCACTCTTCGGAAAAAAATGATAAAATAATATTGCAAAATGTATTAATGACAACAACGATGATGTAATAGCTGTTATTATGCAAGAAATGCGATTTTAATACCCGGAGGCGAAAAATGAATACATTCACAAAGCTGTTTCTCCGCAAGCCGGTGTTTACCGTTGTGCTCACGCTTTTGTTGACGTTTGCCGTGGGATTTTCCTGCATCGGCTTTGCGGCGTGCGTGACGGCGCGCGAACAGTACACAAGGATCGACATTAACTACATCACCATAGCGCTGCCGACGGTCATGAAGTGGAGAGGCGGTTCACTTTCAATAGACAAGGACGGGAATTATCATTACGGAGACGGCACGTTCAGATACAGCCTTGAAAATGTCGAAGCGGCGGCAAAGAACGCGCCGCAGTTCAAAAGGACAGATAATTCAGGCTTTCTCGGCGGTGTGCTTACAGACATGCACGGTCTCCCGGGCACCATGTTCAGAAAGGACGATGACGATTATTTTTACGATAAATACAGTTGCTCATTCGGCGTTCTGGCGCTTGAGTGCATAGGCGTTACAGATGCAAGTGAAAAGCCCGAGGGAGGGACATCGACGGGAAGAATGAGCTACATCGCGGATTTCGTTGTGCTAGGTGCTCCTTCTCTCATGGAGCATTATGGAGATATCACCGGCAGGTATATGCGTATAAACGAGTCGCATGGGATCTATAACGACGATCTCACTGTTCCTTTTGAGGTGGGAAAACGGTATATCGTGCGCGGTTTTGTAAGACAAATATCGTACGATGATCTCACGAAAAGAAGATATGACGAGGATCTTGAAAAAGGGCACGTCCGCACACTTGAGCTTGACGGAAAGTTTCAAAACGCAAAGCGTCCCGATCTTGCATCCGATACGTCTTTTCTGAAGCTGAATGACCTCATGACTTACAGGGTCATCCGTGACGGCGCGCTCCCTTTTTTCGCGGAGTATGACGGGGATTGGCGGGATTTTTTGAATTCGGATGCCGGAGCCGTTTGGCGCGAGACGATAATACCGTGGACGAAGCTGAATCAGAATTCCGTGTCTGTGGTGCTGACCGATAATATCAATGCGACCTTTAATTTCAACGTTGGAAAAGCGCTTGTTATGGAGGGCAGAGCGTTCAGTGATGAAGAATATGCGAACGGAGATGATGTATGCCTTGCCAGCGCGGCGTTTGCCGAAATGAACGGCATTAACGTCGGCGACACAGTGGAGATAGATTGCTATGACTGCGGGATAGAGAAACTGCCTACTATCGGCAGGATACCTCAGCGCAGGCTCACAATCATGCCGTCCGAGAATATAGGTATGCGGAAGGAGTATACGGTCATAGGGATCTATACGGCGCCGGAATTTGAAGAAGGGCTGTATAATTTCACCGCAGATACGATATTCGCGCCTAAGAAGTCGGTACCGGACGCCGAAAAATACGAAAACCCCGAGGTGTCGTATCTCAATGCTACCGTTATAAAGAACGGACAGGTCGAAGAATTTGAAAAGTATATGGCAGAGCATGGCATGGGCGGGTACTACCGATATTTCGACATGGGCTTTGAAAGCGCCGCGCCGACGCTCGAGGCGCTCGTTGCTAACGCAACGCGGGTGATCGCGATAGCGATGTCGCTGCTCGTGCTCGTGGCAGCGGTGGGGATATATCTTACGTTCATGAGAATGAAACCGGTCATACGCTCGGAGAGACTTGTCGGAGTGAAGCGCGGCACGGTGTGGTGCGGTATTTCGGGCGTATTTTCCGCGGTGATCGGGATATCCGTTGCGCTTGGGGCATTGCTCGGCGCGCTGCTTTACGGGAACATAACAAAAGCGATATTCGAAACATCGGTAGAACTGAACCTCCCGGCGCTCATCGCCTGCGCCGCGGGAGAATTTGTCCTCCTCACCGCCGCAGCAATGCTCGCGGCTGTCCCCGCTGCATCTCCGAACCTCATGAACTCGGGACGGGTGAAGAGGAAAAAGTGAAGAGGGATGAGTAAGGGCTGAGGTAGGTTTTGCCTTTATACCCGCTTATCCGCCGAAGTGGTAGCCTCTTTTTATTCCCTCAGTCGCCTCCGGCGACAGCTCCCTCAAGAGGGAGCCTCGGCAAGAGTTCTAGCTTCAAACCTGCTACACGGCTACTGCCGTATGGGAGGGGCTTGCCCCTCCCGGGAGTGAAATCTGTACTCGTTTCACCGGAGGAGCGGCCTCGGGTTTTGCCCGAGCCCACCATCCCCTACATTGATAAGGAGGCTTTTATATGAGATCAAAATTTTTGCCGCTGCCCGCGCTCACGCTGCGGGCAATGGTGCGCCGCCGCTGGGCGAGCCTTTCGATCATTCTGATGATAGCGCTGGGTGTGTTCGCCTCGATAGTTCTTCATCAGCTTACAAAGCGGCAGGAGATCGCGCTTGAAAAAATGATCGACACGACCGAAATAACCTGCATCGTCACCGACACGCGCGGCATGAACAGCGGCAACCTCGAAATGTACTCGCTGTGGGTGGACAAGCTGTTCGGCAAACACGGTGAGACGGTGGCAGACTACATATGCAACATCCACGCTGCGGGCACGGTCGAGCTTGCCGAGCCTATGGGGGTATCGCTGCGCAAAATACTCGATATTGCCTCCGAAGAAGCGCTTTCGTCTCTCGAAGGCAGCGGCGTGACGTTTTACGACGGCTACGACGAATCCGTGTTCCGCACCGATGCGCGCGTGTGCCTTGTTCCCAACGAAATGAAGGTGAACGACGACGGGATCGTAAAGGTGCGGCGTGAGGGGATGGAAACGGTCGAGCTTACGGTGATAGGTACGGTGAGCGGCGCGGGAAAGAACATCGTGTGGTGCCCGTTTTATACGCCTGTGGATGGGGATTGGTATCTGGCGTTTCCGGTCGACAGCTGCTCGTTCAGCATACGCGACAACCGCCTGTTCGATGAGACGAAAGAGGCGATATACCAATATTTTGTGGTCCCCTCGCTCAGCGCGATCAAAACCAATTCCGATTACGGCGTAATGATCCGCGACGAGCTGTACCGCAGCACGCTTGAAAAAATAGAGAGCAATATACAGCTACTCGGAATGATGCTGCCGGTGCTGATAGTTCTTTGCTGCTTTATCGGATTTTTTACGAGCTTTCTCTCGACAAGGGGAAGGGAAAAGGAGTTTGCCGTTATGCGGTGTCTGGGAATGTCTCCCATAAAGGTGTTCCTGCTCGTTTTTGAGGAGTTCGTCATTCTTGCGGCGCTCGGCGGCGCCGTCGGCTTTGCGGGCGGGTATCTCTTTGAACGTTCGCTGCCGCGTGAGGCTGTGGAGAAAGCATTTATCATTCTCGGTGTCTATCTTGTGGGCGCGGCGATATCCGTTTTGCGCATATGCAATGTAAATGTAATGAAATTAATGAAGGTGGAGGATTGAATCATGAGCGTTCTGACCGAAAAAGATGTAAAGTACGAGTACCGCAATTCATATCAGACAGTTAAGGCCGTCGGCGGCGTGAGCTGCGAGTTCGAGCAGGGGAAGGTCTATGCCATAGTGGGCAGCTCCGGCAGCGGAAAAACGACTTTCCTTTCCCTCCTTGCCGGGCTTGACAAGCCGACGGAGGGAGAGATAGATTTCGGCGGCAAGTCTACGTCGGATATCGACCGCGACAGCTACCGCCTCGACCACGTGTCGGTGATATATCAGAATTTCAACCTTTTTCAGCATCTGACGGTGCTTGAAAACACGGTCTATCCCCTTTATGTGCGCAAGGTGCCGAAGGGAGAGGCGCTGGCTGCGGCAAAAGAAAAGCTGCTCGGCGTCGGGATACGCGAGGATCAGTTCCGCCGCCGTCCGAATATGCTGTCCGGCGGAGAGCAGCAGCGCGTTGCGATCGCGCGCGCTCTGGCAGCGGGCAGTGAGATAATTCTTGCCGACGAGCCGACAGGCAACCTTGACAGCGCCAACAGCAGGAACATCGTCGAGATACTTCAGAAGCTGGCGCACGAGGAGGGGCGGTGCGTTATAATCGTAACGCACGATCCCGCCGTTGCCGATGCTGCGGACATAGTGCTGAGGATGAAGGACGGTCTCATCGACAGCACGGAAGAATGACCGCATGAGTATATAAAAAACACCGCGACGTATTTCCGTGATGTTCTTAACGGAGAATTGAGGGTGGTATGTAACCGGAAGGTGTAAAAACCTTCCGGTTATTACTTTTTATGCGGTTTTTGCTGTTGGTTGTGCGAGGACGTCGATTGCGGGGACACCTTCCTGTTCGGGAAGTCGGAAGGCATAGTGGATTCGGATCGGGTTGCCCGCCGTTCGTGAGTATTTCTCGAACTTCTCGTACACCTCTATTCTGCGGATGAACACTCGCAACAGTTCGGGTGTCAGCTTCGGCATCTCAATATACTGCTTGGCGTTGCGAATAAATTCTTGTATGCATTTGTCCCTCATATCTACCTTGCCAATTCGCTCTGCCAACTCTTGCAGCTCACGCTTCTTTTCCGCCTGCTCCCGCTCATATCCGTTTGCCATTGAGTCATAGCGTTCGGGAGTGATCCTTCCCGATACTCTGTCCTCGTACAAACACCGAATGATGTTGTCCAGGTCTTGGATTCGCTTTTCGAGCTGCTCCTTTTGTATCCTGGCATTTCGGTAGAACTTTTCCGCTTCTTCCTCACCGTTCTGTGTTGCCATCGCATAGAACTCGTCGGGATTATCTCTTGCGAATGCAGTCACGGTTTGGAGGTTGTGCAGTACGATGGCATCGAGGACGCTCTCCCGGATATAGTGTGCAGTACATTCGGTCGTTCTTCTTTGGAATCCTCCGCATTGGAAGGCGTTGTTTTCCGGCTTTACGGTTTTCCCTCGGTGCAGATATAACCGCTTACCGCATTCACCGCAGAAGAGGAATCCTGCATACTTGTCCATCTCGCCTTGCTTGTCGGGGCGTTTCCGTCCGGCAAAGTGCCGTTGCACCATCTCAAAGGTCTTGCGGTCGATGATCGCTTCGTGGGTGTCCTTGAATATGAGAATGTTTTCGGGATCGTTCTTCAACCTTTTCTTCAACTTGTTGGACTTGGAATAGGTTTTGAAGTTTACGGTATCTCCCACGTATTCCTGATTGGACAGCATCTTACGGACGGTGTTCTGCGCCCAATGATACGGTCTGCTAAAATCGGGGTTGCCTGATTTGTTTCCGCTTTTCCTAAAGGCGTACACGCTTGGGCAGAAGATCTTCTCGGCAGACAGTCTGTCGCAGATCTTCACGATGCCGATGCCGCTTGCGTACATTTCAAAGATCCGTTTCACGATTGGTGCGGTTTCGGGATCGGGGATATACTGTTTCGGGTTATTGGGGTCTTTCATATATCCGTATGGAATGGTGGTTCCGACTCGTTCTCCGCGCTCACCTTTAGCACGCTGTACGGCTCTGATCTTGCGGCTGGTATCACGGGCATAAAAATCGTTGAAATAGTTTTTGATTCCGGAGAAGTCGCTGACACCGTTGGCACTGTCCACACCGTCGTTGACGGCGATGAACCGAACGTCGTATTGGGGAAAGGTGATCTCCATCAGCATTCCCGTTTGCAGATAATCTCTGCCGAGACGGGATTGGTCTTTCACGATGACGATTCCCACCTTGCCGTGTTCGATGTCGTTCATCATCCGCTTGAAATCGGGACGGTTGAAATTCGCTCCCGAGTATCCGTCATCCACGTAGAATTGGATGTTCGGGAAGCGGTGCTGTTCTGCGTACTGCTGTAAGATTAACTTTTGGTTTTTGATACTGTTGGATTCGCCTTGCAGATCATCCTCTTGGGACAGGCGGCAGTATATAGCTGTTATTAAATTTTTGCTTTCGGTTGATTTCATTACACGTTTCCTTTCCGAGCCGAGTGCGGCTCTGTCAAATCAAACCGAATAGGATACGGCAACAACATATCACAACTCGGTCGAGTAGTCCAGCGACTTTGCTGAAACAGTTTTGTTAACTTTTTCGACCGTTGATAAGGTATTTCAGTTTGTCATTTGCATCTTCTGTTTCTCCACTGACAGAGAAACAAGACATTACGGGATACTGCTTCCCCTCAACGGTCAGCACGTAACCGAGACCGATATGCTGTTCTTCTCCTAATTCTTTCTGTAATTTCAAATATTTCTCTCTGCGCTTTTTCAGTAATTCAAAATCCATGTTCTGTTCTCCTTTCTCAGCCCTTCTGCCAGTAGTAGGCATCCTCAAATCCAAGCGTTCCGTTAATCCGTTTTACTTCGTCGATACAGTTTTGGCGAAGATTAGCAAGACTTCCTTCTTCTATATCACAGTGAGCTGCGAGGATATTCATCATAATTGCCATTTCAACCGCCAGCTTGAACAGCATTCTGTTTTCACTGGTGGTGTGGCTATCCACGATAGCCTTCATCGTGGAGACCATATAATTCGGCAGCATTCCCGGACTGTTATTTGCCCGTAGATAACCGACATATGCGTGTATTGCTTTTTCAATAAATTCCGATTGGCTCCGGCAATCATCATCCTTGTACATTTCTTTTACGGTTTCCATTGTTTTTGGTGTTACCCAAAAAGGAAACTTGATTTTGTTGTTAGTAGCCATAGTAAATTCTCCTTTTCTGTTACGGCACCTATTACAGCGCCTATGATTTTCTTTGTTTTACGGCACTTTTGGCAGTTCACGCCGCCTAAGTTGACTCCTTATCCTCGAAAGTGGTACCACTTCGGCAAAAGAGCAAAAATGCCGAAAACCCTTGTGCGGTCGGCGTTGCCGTCCGCTGTGAACCGAGTCGAGGGGCGTTTACGACCCCGACTCTTTCACCTGCTTGATTTTCGACCCATCGAAAATGCCTAAAATCCGCCTTGTTGCGTTCCGAAATTCGCCTTTCCAACCTTGTCCTAAAATCGCCTCAAACGGGCGATTTTCTTTTTGGACGGGTGTTTCCTCGCATCTCTGCGTTCCTCGGCACACAGGCGGTCTGTGGGCGACACACGGCGTTCTGTGGTGGTTATCTTTTCTCTTTTTCTGTTGTAGTAATTCCCGGGTTTTGTTCTATGGGTTTTCTTCTTGATAGGAAATTCTGACACTAAGGACATCGCCCTTTTTGCGTTCGCGGTGTTTTTTTGTGTTGATATCCGACAAAAAAGCTGCTATACTAATTAGTTATTCCGACAGGCGGTGCGCCGCGCTGTCGGGGCAAAAATGCGGCACGGAGGTTTTATTGGCGCAATGATAAAAAACAGCTTCCGCTATGCGCTGAGGCGGAGCGTTCCGATAATGGTAGGGTATTTTCCCGTAGGAGTGGCATACGGCATTCTTATGTCGAGCGCGGGATACGGCGCCGTGTGGTCGGCACTGGCGGGGCTTTTCGTTTATGCGGGGTCGCTTCAGATGCTTATGGTCACATTTTTCGAGAACGGCGTTCCGCTGCTCACGGTGACGGTCACGGCGCTGCTTTTAAGCAGCAGACATCTTTTTTACGGAATTTCCTTTATCGGCAAGTTCAGAAGCTACGGTGCGTGGAAATACTTCCTTATATACGGAATGTCCGATGAGAGCTACTCGCTGCTTTGCTCTTACAAAGAGCAGGACGGCGCCGACGAAAAGTGGGTACACATCTTTTCCACCGCGCTCATATGGATATACTGGATATTCTTTTCGGTCCTCGGTGGGCTCGTCGGCTCGCTCATCACCTTCAACACCGATGGGATCGACTTTGCGCTGACGGCGCTGTTCGTGGTGATACTTATCGACGGGCTGAGAGGGGCGAAAAGCAAAATGCCGGGGGTCATTGCCGCCGTGTCCTCTGTCGGCTGGATACTTGCGGTCGGAGCGGACAGCTTTCTGCTTCCGTCGCTTCTCACTACGGTCGCGATACTCGTCGCCTTCGGGCACAAAGAGTGGACGGTACCCGAGAGAGGGGGAGCGAGATAATGCGCGCATCCTTCGGATATTCGGTGGCGGTGATGGCGATATGCGCCGTATGCACGTTTGCCGAGAGACTTATGCCGTTCCTGATCTTTCGCAAGGGGCGGGTGCCGGCGGTCGTCGCATACCTCGGGCGGGTACTTCCCGTTGCGATAATGGCGACGCTTGCGGTATATTGCTTAAGAAACACCTCGTTTACGTCGGCAGCGGGATATCTGCCGCAGCTTGCCGCGGTCGCGGTCACGGCGGGGCTGCATCTGTGGAGAAAAAGCACTCTTCTCAGCGTTCTCGGCGGGACGCTCGTATATATGGTGCTTGTTCAGTTCGTTTTTGTGTGAAAACAGGATCATGACCGACTTGAAAGTCGGCTTCGTTTCTGCTATAATTGAATTGAAAGTAAAAAAAGAAGGATCATTCGGTGATGAAAGAAAAAAAGGTAATAAAAGCAGAATTTCTTGTCGGTGAGCGCGCGCTGTTCGGTGCGCACGACCTGTGTATAAGGGACACGATATTTGCGGACGGCGAGTCGCCGCTCAAGGAGAGTCGCGATATCGAGCTTTTCGGCAGTATGTTCAAATGGAAATACCCGCTTTGGTACTCCAAAAACATATCCGTGCATGACTGCACATGGTTTGACATGGCGAGAGCGGGCGTGTGGTATACCGAAAATATATCCGTTGAAAATTCGGCGATCGAAGCGCCCAAAAACTTCCGCCGCTGCCGCGGTCTCAGCCTGACAGACGTTTCGTTCGCCAATGCAGCCGAAACGCTCTGGAGCTGCAGCGATGTCACAATGACAAGAGTGACCGCAAAGGGCGATTATTTTGCGATGAACAGCGAAAATATGAAGATCGACGGGCTTACGCTTTACGGGAACTATTCCTTTGACGGGGCGCGCAACGTCGAGATAAGAAATTCGCGACTGCTCTCAAAGGATGCCTTTTGGAACAGCGACAATGTGACCGTTTACGACTCGTTCATATCCGGCGAATACCTCGGTTGGAACGCAAAAAATCTCACGCTCGTAAACTGCACCGTCGAGAGCCTTCAGGGTATGTGTTATATCGAAAACCTTGTTATGAAAAACTGCAAGCTGCTCAACACGACGCTTGCCTTTGAATATTCCACTGTCGATGCCGACATTACGGGTAAGGTCGACAGCGTGCTCAACCCGTCGGGCGGAACGATAACTGCCGACGAGATAGGCGAGCTGACGGTTATGCCGGACAGGGTCGATCCCTCAAAGACGAAAATAATCTGCCGCGGAGGGGCGACGGCATGAAATTTGATTTTGACAGAGTAACGGACAGAAAGAATACCAACTCCCTCAAATGGGACGTCGGCGACGGCGTGCTGCCCATGTGGGTCGCCGATATGGATTTTGAGGCTGCGCCGGCAATACGTGTGGCGGTCGAAAAACGTGCCGCGCACGGGATATTCGGCTACACCGTGATACCCGACGAGTGGCACGACGCTTATATCGGTTGGTGGCGGAGCCGTCACGGTTTTGCCATCGAAAAGGACTGGCTCATATTCTGTACCGGAGTCGTTCCCGCGATATCGAGCATTGTGCGCAAGCTGACGACGCCGAACGAAAACGTGCTTATCTGCACTCCCGTTTACAACATTTTTTTCAATTCGATAGTCAACAACGGCGTAAGAGTGCTTGAGAGCCCGCTCACGTATGACGGGAAAAAATACGGCATCGACTTTGCCGACCTTGAAAAAAAGCTTGCCGATCCGCAGACGACGCTTATGATACTCTGCAATCCGCACAATCCCGTGGGCAAAATATGGGACAGAGAGACGCTTGCGGAGATCGGCAGACTTTGCGAAAAATATCACGTGACGGTGATATCGGACGAGATACACTGCGACCTGACCGAGCCGGGAAAGGAATACGTCCCGTTTGCATCGGTCTCGGAAAGCTGCCGCAAAAACAGCATAACCTGCATTGCGCCGACAAAGGCGTTCAACATCGCGGGGATGCAGACGGCGGCGGTCGCGGTGCCGGATCCGTTTTTGCGCCACAAGGTGTGGCGGGCGCTCAACACCGATGAGATAGCCGAGCCGAATGCATTTGCGGTCGATGCGGCTGTTGCCGCCTTCACGCAAGGCGGGGAATGGCTCGACGCTCTGCGCGGATATATAAGCCAAAACAGGCAGACCGTCGCCGCATTCATCGCGAGCAGCCTGCCCGAGCTGCGGCTCATACGCGCGGAGGCGACATATCTTCTCTGGATCGACTGCTCCGCCGTGACTGACGACAGCGTTGAGTTTACCGAATTTCTGCGCACCGAAGCGGGGCTGTACATTTCCGACGGCGCGGAATACGGCGAGACGGGAAGAAAATTTGTCCGCATGAATATTGCGTGTCCGGCGTCAACGCTCCGAGAGGGGCTTATGAGGCTGAAAAACGGCACCGAAAAATATAAAGAAAGCAAACGGAAATAAAATAACGCCGGGATCCCGACCGGCATTTATGAGGGGCTGTTAAAAACATTAAGTTTTTAACAGCCCCGCGTTTCATATTATATTACATTATCTTTACACCGCGAAGGAGCAGGCGTGCCGGACCCGCGCAGCGCTCGCGCACCTCGATCCTCTCCGAAAGGCGCATCGTGTCAAGCACCTCCGAGAGCTTTGCGCTCATCGTAATGCCGGTTATCGGCTCGGCTTTTCCGTCGGCGTGACGGTAGGCAAGCCTGATCTCGCCGCCGATGTAGTCGTTGTATAGGTCTACCTGGAGCCCGGAAAGCGACACGCATTCGATGTGCGGCATGGCGTCAAGCTCGGCATCGGTCAACGTGCCGGAAGCGACTGTCATGCAGCGCAGCTCACCCGTTTCGGGCTCGCCGAGGTAGGAGGCGAAGCGGTGCGATCCGAAATATCCGACCACCCTGCCGTCCTCAATGAGGGCGGTGTCGGCGAGCTTTACGCCGTCTCCGTCAAAGAAGGCGGATCTTGAGCTGCCGCGCAGCCTTGCCGTCATAGAAAGACTCAGCCTGTCGCCGCTGCCGGAGGTCTGTATCACATCGCCTTTTTTGTGCAGGTTAGAGTGCACATAAACGCCGGCATAGGTGAGGTCGTAAGCAAGAGCCGACATAAGGTCGTCGATCTCCTGTCCGCGCAGCACGACGTCCGCTTCAATAGGAGTCGCGGGCTTTACCGCCTTGCGGCGCAGCGCGACCTCGCGCATTTTTTCGGATATCTCGGCGGTCACGGCGGCAGCATCGAATTCGGTAAAGCGATATGCCTCGTAAAGCTCGACCGACTCGTTGCTGTCCGTAAATGTCGGTATCGCCTCTATCATCGCGCGGTATTTCACCTGAGTCTTATCTATGCCGCGGCTGTTCATCACGCGCACGGTGTCGCGGTAAAGGAATATCTCCGTTGCGTTTATCGAGCCGCCCTCAACGCAGTCGGCGTCAAACACCGCGTCTGCGATCTTTGCTGCAAGCACGCGCGGTTCGTCGCCGCCGAGGTTGGATTCAAGTTCGTAATTCCCGCAGCCGTCAGCGGGCAGCTCGTATGGCTCGTTGAAAACGAGCTTTGCGCGCTCTGCCGCGGCGGCGATCTTTTCCTTTATCTCTTCGTCGCTCATCGAGCCGTATACGGTGAACGTCGCGTCGCCGAGCTTGCCGTCGTGCTCGACGTAAACGGTAACGCTCGTTTCGTTCGTGTCGGTCGCACGCACGGTCTCAAGGCTGCGGTGAACAAAGAACAGCTCATACGATTCGGTCTTCGAATCGGTTATGCGGTAGCCGGATATGCTGCGCTCCGCTCTCAGTATATCAACAAGAACGTTTTTCATCCGAGTTTAACCCTCACTTTCAGATTCGGTCCGCCGTCCGAAACACGGACGAGTTCCTTATAGCCCTTGCCGCAGTGACCCGCACCTATGACTTCAAAGCCGTCCGATACCATAGATATCGACTTGAGCAGATCCGGCACAAAGCCGCTCATCACGACGGGGGCGACATAATGGTCTGTCAGTTTGCCGTCAACGATCTCGATCCCGTATGCGGCGGTGCACTGTATCTGCCAGTTTTTCGGATCCTCCATGCCGTTATCTGTCTCAAACAGCATATATCCGTGCTTTACCGACTTTATCATGTCCTCAAGCTTGTCGTGGCCGCGCTCGAAGAATGTGTTCGTCATGCGGGAATATGCTTTGCGTTTGTAGGATTCGCGCCTGCCGTTGCCGGTGGGCACGGTGCCGAGCTGCGCGGCGGAGGCGATGTCCGAAAGCCCCGCGACGAGCACGCCGTCCTTTATTATCTGCGTGTCGGATGCAAGCACGCCGTCGTCGTCGAAGAAATACGAAGCCACGCTGAACGCCGCGGCTGCGCCGTCGTGCATATTGGCTATCGGCGAGGCGACATACTGACCGACGCAGTTCTTGGCAAGCGCGCGGTCCTTCACGAACTGATCCATCTCAACGCCGTGACCGAACGCCTCGTGCGCGATGAGCCCGGTTATCGAGCTGTCGGTTATCACGTCGTAAATGCCCGGCTCTATCGGAGTCGCATGTGTGAGATTCAGCGCCTTTTCGCAAACACTGTCGGCGCGGCGCGGCATATCCTTCATTATTTCGGAGATAAGATTGGAATACGACATCTCCCACGCCTGCACCATTCTGCCGTCGCGGCAGATGATGAACTGCGTGCCGTTCACCCAGCCGTAATGCTGTGAAAGCTCGCGGTTCTTTGACACAAAGAGCTTTGACACCGAGTGCGGCTGTACGGATACGACTGCGTTCACAAAACGCGTGTCACGCGCGAGCAGTTTGTCGCGCATGTCGGAGCAGAACGACATTATGTCGCCGTCCGAATATTTTTCGAAGTCGGACTCACGCAAAAAATCCTTTTTGAGTGGCTCGTCCGACGGTACGGGGCAGGATATCATCCTGTCCTCAAGTGAGGGGGCGACTCTCACCGCGTCTGTGATCTTTGCGGCAAGCGCCGCGGCGTCGCCGTCAAGATCGCTCAGCGAATATTCAAAAAACGAGCGCCCGTTATGCAGCCTTACGACAAAGCCGCATTCGCCTTCACCGTCGCGTATTGCCGATGAGCGGCGGTCGGTGCGGTAAACGGTCGTGTGCACGTCGGTGCCGAGAATGCCGACATAGGCAAATGTCTTGCCGAGCTCGGCAACAAGCGCACGGCAGGCGCCGCGTTTGCCGTCCAGATACTTTGAAAATGGCATGAAAAACCTCCTTTTGTCTGCCGCTGCCGCGTTATTATCGATGCGTCGCCGGCAAAACTTTCATATATATATTATAGCACTGCGGCGGGGAATTTTCAATACTGCACCGGTTGAAAACCCGGTGGGGAAGGACGAAAAAACGCCTGCCGGAACACGGCAAAAGGCAGCCGCACACCGACGCGACGCCGTATACTGTATATGCACCAATAAAATGAATAACGGAAATGCCGCAAATATACGCCGAAAAGTGAATTTCTGCGCCTTTTGAGGTGCAAACGAAACCCGCACGCCGTTTTCCTGCATAATTCGGAAACACACGGAAGCGGCGAAAGCCGAGGTAAAATGCGGTTGGCACATTGTTGCACAATTTGCGAACATCCTTTATTTACGGCATTGGTGCAAATGTTGAAATTTCAAAAATGCAAAAAAATCTATTGAAAAAATAAAAAGAATATGATATAATCCTCGCATCGGAGCGGAGTTCGTTTTGAAGTTTTCGGGTGCACGGGTTGCAAACTTCCGCATTGCGGAAACGGATGGAACGCATGGGAGCCGACGGCGCGCCGTATGCGGTGCGAATGTATGCTGAATGAATATTTTATGCATATTATTCAGAATCGCGGCTTTTGAAACTCATATTTTGTACTTATATTTATTAATACGCTGTTGACATCGGTCCGCATGTGTGATATAATGTATAAAACTTCCGAGGAACGGATATTGCATATGCGGTATCCGATGCATATAACCTTTGATATACTGGTACATCTCGTGTGTGCTATTATATAAGAAAATTTTTTATGGAGGAATCTGAAATGAGAAAATTCAGAATCTTGGCACTTGTGCTTGCGCTTCTGGTTATTCTTCCCGCAGTCGTTGCCTGCAAAAAGACAGACGACAATGGCGACGGCACCGGTGACAACACCAAAGAAGTTGTCTACCAGCCCGTTGATCCCGCAGATGCGGTAGAGCACAAAGACTACACTTCCGTTTATGATATGATCGGTGCAAAGGTCACGATCGACATGGTCACCGAGAATGATGACGGAACCGCAAAAGTTACCTACGAAGGTAAGGACTACGAGCTTGGCATGGACTTCCTGTCCATGGCTATGGTCTACAACACCACCGTTCCCGCCGGCAGCACCAAGTATAAGACCGCCGAGGATGTTTACAACGAGTGGTGGAAGCTCTACATCCAGAGATGGAACCTCCTCGTTCCCGAAGTTCCGCTTTACTCCAACCAGTATTTCGATATCTACAACGCTAAGATCGAAAACTTCAAGACCACTCCTTACTGGGGTCCCGCGGATGCTATCATAGCTTCCAAGGTCAAAGCCGGCGAGACCAACTCGGTCATCCTCGGCAGCACCACCGACCTCTCCGGTGCGTTCCGCAACGCAGGCTGGGGCAAATCCTCTCCCGGATCGTCCGACCTTGACATCCAGAACCTGACCTCCGGTCACGAGACCGTTATGGCAGGCACCGACGGTTCCTACGTCTGGAACATGAAGGCTCTTGCCTCCGTTCCTACCTCCAAGGTCAACGACGACGGATCCCTTACCTACACCATCAAGGTCAAGAACGACCTTAAGTTCAGCGACGGTTCCGCTATCACCGCGAAGAACTACATCGCATACCTCCTCGCCAACAGCACTGCCGTTTCGGTAGCTGCGGGCGGCAACGGCACAGTCGGTAACACTGTTGTCGGTTATACCGCATTCAACATCTATGACGGCACCAACGACGGCAAGGATGTTGTTATCAAGGAAGCCAAGGACGGCAAGGAAGCCGTTACCGCTAAGGCATCCAAGTACTTCTCCGGCGTTCAGCTGATCGATGACTACACCTTCGCAGTCACCTTCACCTCCGACTATGCCGGCTACTACTACGCAATGATCAACGCTTCGTTCTCTCCCAGCGCCCTGGCTCTCTACCTCGGCAGCGCGGGCGACATCGTTGTTGATCCCACCACCAAACAGTGCGGCCTTAACGACGCTTTCTATGCAAAGACCACCGTTGAGGGCAAAGAGACCTACAAGACCGCTGCCGAGATCGTGGCGAACCTTGAGTGGAACTCCAAGATCCCTTACTCCGGTCCTTACTATGTAGCAAACTACGACGCTTCTTCTCACACCGCCACCCTTAAGCTCAACAAGCAGTATCCCGGCGACGACGTCCGCGGCACTGCCTCCATCGAGACCATCACCTACGTTAAGATCGTTTCCGAGACCCAGCTTGACATGCTCAAGAAGGGCGAGGTCGACGTTCTTGCCGGCATCACCGGCGGTGACGACACCAAGGCGGCTCTTGAGACTGTAAAGAGCAGCAACGGTAAGTTCGCCGAAACTCACTACGACAGAGCCGGTTACGGTAAGCTCGGCTTCCGCTGCGACTTCGGTCCCACAGCCTTTGCTTCCGTCCGCCGCGCTATCATCTACACCATCAACCGTCCTGCATTCGCTCAGACCTTTACCGGCGGCTACGGCAGCGTTGTTGACGGTCCTTACTACGAAGGCTTCTCCGCTTTCAAGGCTGTCAAGGATTCCATCGTGCTCAACAAGTACACCTACAGTGCCGACAGCGCTGTCGATGAGCTTGTAGAGGGCGGCTGGGTCTACAACGTAAGAGGCGAGGCGTTCGACGCTTCCAAGGATGATATCCGCTACAAGAAGCTTGAAGGTTATGAGCTCTCCAAGGATAACCTCAACTTCAAGTCCAACGACGGCAAGTACTCGACCGTTAAGATCGACGGTGCTTACTACATGCCTCTCGCCATCAACTGGTACGGCACTCAGCCCAACTCTGTTACCGACCAGCTTATCACCGCATGGCAGACCAACCCCGACTCCACCACCAAGATCGGTATGTACATCACCTACACCTCCACCGAGTTTGCTCCCGGTCTGTATGGTGAGCTCAGCCGCATGGAGAACTACGGTTACGACGGCACTCCCAAGCTGAACGCCATCAACTTCGCATCCGGCTTCACCAGCGCCGCTTACGACTATGCGTTCAACTGGACCATCAATCCCGATATGTATGACGACTACAGCGCTGCATACGTGAAGGATGAGGCTGATTTCTGGGAGAACTACAGCAAATAAAAGGTGACACTCGTCGGATTCACGGATGATCCCGCAAGGGATCTCCGCTTCCGACCGGTTACCGGACAACACGGCAGAAGCGGCAATGCAAGTTGCCGCCTCTGCCTGATTGGTGTATATAAGCACTGTATGCACCGAAGGAAAAATAATCCGGGAGGAGATCCGATGGGAAAATATATACTGAAAAGACTTCTGTATATCCTGCTTGTGTTCTTCGTGCTGTCTTTTCTGCTCTTTATGATCTACAATATGCTTCCCGTAGATAAAGCCGCATCCACGGCACAGGAAGAAGTAAAAGCCAGCAAGGGCAAGCTCAATTACGAAGAACGGTATCAATACTGGCAGGAAAAATACGGTACGAACGGCAATATGCTTGAACGCTACGGCCGTTGGCTAGGCATATATCCTTACAGTGACGGCAGCTTCAACGGCATGCTTGAGGGCAACTTCGGCACTTCCGCTCAGTACGGAAAGCCCGTTACCGAAATACTCATCGAGCCGATGAAGAATACCGTTTTCATCAACATTCTCGCCACTATACTTGCGCTCGGCATCACGATCCCGCTCGGTATCTTCTGCGCGGTCAAACGCGGTTCGAGACGCGACGTGGCTGTGCAGGTCGGTACCATTATCGGTTACAGTCTGCCTACGTTCATTATAGCCATCGTATTTATATGGCTGTTCTCAATAATCCTCGGTTGGTTCCCGGTCTCGGGAATGGTTACTGCCGGAAGCGTTGACTGGTCTCCCATGCGTCAGTTCTGGGACAAGATGTATCACTTTGCGCTTCCTCTTATAGTCATGACCTTCTGCTCGCTCGGCGGCATGACCCGTTACGTCCGTGCTTCCATGATCGAAGCGCTTTCAATGGACTGCATACGCACCGCAAGAGCCAAAGGTCTGCGTGAAAAGACCGTTATCTACTCTCACGCATGGAGAAACGCCCTTATTCCTATCGTAACGCTCGTTATCGGTTGGTTCCTCGGCATTTTCTCCGGTTCTCTTATGATCGAAAATATATTTGCCCTCAACGGCGTCGGAAAAATGTACTTCTCGGCACTCACGACCAGTGACAATGAGGTCGTTCTCGCTCTTCAGATGTTCTACATTCTTCTCGGCCTCGCCGGCAACCTTATAATAGATATCGCTTACGGATTCGTTGACCCGCGTATCCGCGTCAACAAATAATAAGGAGGGATTTGTATCATGTCAGATAAAAAGAACGGCAAAAAGACCTCCTCGGCGGGCGGTACGCTGTGGCGCTGGCTCAAGCGCGCTTTCTTCGGTGCAAGCAAAGAGCTGACCGATGATGATGTTTTTGCGGTCGAAAAGCTTGAGAGCCCTTCAAAGCTCGCCGTAAAAGCGTTTTTCAGACGCAAGCTTGCCGTAGTCGCGCTCGTGGTCCTCATCTCAATGTTCCTGCTCGTTTTCATAGGTCCGCTCTTCCTGCCGATGGATCTGAACTTTACGGATTCCAACCAGGCAAACATCGCTCCCACTATGTCGATGAAGAGCGTTCCCGCAGGGCTTAAAGACAATATTTCAAGCATCCACGGCTATGCCAACTTCACCGTCGGTGTCAGCCGCGACAATAACCTCTATATCTGGGGATATACCAAGGACGCACTTACCAAAGCCGATTATTCGGTCTTCCCCGAGGATATCAAGGAAGGTAATGTCCTTGTCGCCGCCTCCGGCAGAGACCATGCCATCGCCGTTACAAAGGACGGCCGCGTGATCGGCTGGGGCGAAAACAGCCGCGGTCAGTACGGCAAGTTCACCGGCAACGAAGACGACCCGATCATCGAAATGCCCGAGCAGTTCATAAACGGCAGGATCGAGGATGTCTCCAAGGTGCAGGATATCGTTTGCGGATATCAGGCTACGGCTCTTACCATCGGCGGTAAGGTCTATATGTGGGGCAACACAAAGGCGTGCCTCAATATGCTCGATGTCGATAAAGCCGATATCAATAATGTAAAGAAAGTCGCACTTTCCAACTACTACGCTCTTCTGCTGCTTGACGACGGCACGATCTCGTGCCCCGGCGGTATACTTAACGCCGAGCGCGTGGTCACCTCCGACGGGAACAAGGTCAAGCTGCTCTCCTACCTTAAAGGCAAAAAGGTCGCAGACATTGCCGCGACCAAAGACTGCTTCATTTTCCTGCTCGAGGACGGCGAGGTGCTCGTTCAGGGCGCTTCCCGCTACGGTGAGACCGATGTGCCCGTGCTTCCCGCGGGCGAAAAGCTCGTCAGCATAAGCGCCGGCGCGAACCATATCGTCGGTATCTCCGATGCCGGCACGGTCTACGCATGGGGCTCGGATTCCAACGGTCAGTGCAAGGTCGCGGGCAAGACCGGCGCCGCCGTATACGCGGGCGCATATCAGTCATATGTCGTTGACGAGAACGGCAAGCTGCTTGCCAGCTCCGGCATGAGCGGCTACCTCTTCGGCACCGACAGCAACGGCCGCGACACATTTACCCGTATAGTCCACGGCGGTAAAATGACCATGACGATAGGCGCTGTCGCCGTTATCGTTTCCTCGGTCATCGCGATCATCGTCGGATGCCTCTCCGGTTACTTCGGCGGTTGGGTGGATATGGTCCTTATGCGTATCACCGAGATATTCTCGGCGATCCCGTTCCTGCCCTTCGCAATGATGCTTTCGTATGTTCTGACATCGAGACCTATCAGCGAGACGATGAGGATATTCATCATAATGATAATCCTCGGTCTGCTTTCGTGGACGGGTCTGGCACGTATGATCCGCGGTCAGGTGCTTGCGGAGCGTGAAAAAGAATTCGTTATCGCAGCCAAGGCAATGGGCATCAAGGAGAAGCGCATTGCGTTCAAGCACATACTTCCGAACGTGATTTCCGTTATTCTTGTCAGCATGACTCTTGACTTTGCGGGCTGCCTGCTTACCGAGTCGTCGCTCTCCTACCTCGGCTTCGGCGTTCAGCAGCCGCGTCCCACATGGGGCAACATGCTCAACGGTGCGAACAACTCCGTTGTTATCCAGAACTACTGGTGGCAGTGGCTCTTCCCGGCGATATTCCTTTCCATTGCAACGATCTGCATCAACATTATAGGCGATACGCTTCGTGACGTTCTTGACCCCAAGAGCAGTCAGGAAAAGTAAGACGGGGGTGAGTCAGAATGTCATTATTGGAAGTTAAGAACCTTCACACCTATTTCAAAACGAGAAAAGGCATAGTCAAAGCGGTAAACGACGTTTCCTATACGCTTGACGAGAAGAAGACCGTCGGCATCGTCGGCGAGTCCGGCTCGGGCAAGAGCGTGTCGGCAATGAGCATACTCAAGCTGCTTGACGGCAACGGATATATCGCCGGCGGCGAGGTCCTTTTTGAGGGCACCGACCTCACAAAGCTCACCGAGCAGCAGATGTACGATATCCGCGGCAACAAGATATCCGTTATATTCCAGGAGCCGATGACCTCGCTCAACCCCGTTTTCACGGTCGAGCGTCAGCTCAGCGAGCCGTTCATCATCCATCAGCATATGTCCAAAAAGGAAGCCGCAAAGCAGGCGCTCAAAATGCTTTACGACGTGCAGATCCCTAACCCGGAAGCCGTCATAAAGCAATATCCGCACCAGCTTTCCGGCGGTATGCGCCAGCGCGTTATGATCGCTATGGCGCTTGCCTGCCGCCCGAAGATCCTGATCGCCGACGAGCCCACAACGGCTCTTGACGTTACTATCCAGGCGCAGATACTTCGTCTGATGAACGATCTGCAAAGGGAAAACGGCACGTCCATCATCTTCATCACGCATGACCTCGGAGTTATAAACGAAATGGCAGACGACGTTGTCGTTATGTACTGCGGTCAGGTCGTCGAGCAGGCGTCGGCGCGTGTCATATTCACCGACTGCAAGATGAGCCACCCGTATACCGAGGGGCTTATGATGAGTATCCCGCGTATCGACAATATCACGCACAAGCTTGAGCCTATCCCCGGTGTTGTTCCTCACCCGCTTGCTCTGCCCAAGGGCTGCAAATTCGCACCCAGATGCAAGTACGCGACGAAGAAATGCTTTGAAGAGGAACCTTCTCTGGTCGAGGTAATGCCCGGTCAGAAGATACGCTGCTTCTATCCTGAAAAGGAGGTGAGAACAAGTGCCGAACACCAAAAAGCTCTTATCAATCACGAATCTTAAAAAATATTTCCCGATCGCAAAGTCGAGCATATTCCAGAAAGAACAGCTTTACGTCAGAGCGAACGAGGATATTTCCCTTGACATCTATGAGGGAGAGACGATAGGTATCGTCGGCGAGTCGGGCTGCGGAAAATCCACGCTCGGCAGAGTCTTGCTTCAGCTTTACGATCAGACTGCCGGAACAACGGTCTATTACGGTGTTCCGCGCGCCGAGGTCGCGCCCAAATATGTGCTTCACACGCTCAAGCACGTCGACAAGTATATATCCAAGCTTCATGCGGCGCAGGCTCATGCCGACGCACTCACCAAAAAGGCTGATGAGCTGGGCGATAACGCGAGCTTCTTCGATCTTCAGAAAAAGAACCTTGCCATAGCCGAGTATCAGACGGTACAGGCTCATATATCCAAGATCCTCGGCGGCTTTGTGGTTGCCGATACCGATGCGGGCGCTGCGCTCCTCTACAAGAAGGCTCTTATTGAGGATGCGGCAGCGGCACTGTCGGATAAGATCCGCGACATCGACCTTGAGATTTCCGACATCGACGCCGCAAATGACGAAAAAAATGCGGCAAAGGCTGCAAAGAAGCGCGCAAGTCTCGTTTCGAAGCGCGATAAGCTCGCAGGTGAGCGTGACGTGAAGAACGGCGAGATCGCAGAGCTTGACAGTAAGATCGCAGAGCTCAAAAAGCCGCACGCGAACGACCCTGAGTTTATGCGCTATGAGGCGATGCTCGACGACGGTATCGACCTTGCACGTCTCAAATATTCCGAGATGCGCCACCTGCGCAAGGATCTGCAGATAGTCTTCCAGGATCCGTACTCCTCGCTCAACCCGCGTATGACCGTCGGTCAGATCATCGAGGAAGGTCTTGTGGCACATAAGATGTACAAGCACGGCTCTCCGCTGATGAAAGAGCACATTCTCAACGTAATGCGCCAGTGCGGCCTTCAGGATTATATGCTCCACCGTTACCCGCACCAGTTCTCGGGCGGTCAGAGACAGCGTATCTCTATCGCGCGTGCACTTGCGGTGCACCCGAAGTTCGTTGTCTGCGACGAATGCGTGTCGGCGCTTGACGTGTCGATCCAGTCGCAGATCATCAACCTGCTTCAGGAGCTTAAGGAAAAAGAGCACCTCACGTATATGTTCATATCCCATGACCTTTCGGTCGTCAGATATATATCCGACCGTATATGCGTCATGTACCTCGGCAATGTGGTCGAGCTCGGCGATGCCGCAACGATATTCGACGACCCTCGTCACCCCTACACCGTTGCGCTGCTGTCCTCCATCCCCACCACAGATATCGAGAGCCTCAAAAAGGAACGCATACTTCTGGAGGGCAATATCCCCAGCCCCATCAAGCCGCCGTCCGGATGCAAGTTCCACACGAGATGCTATATGGCGTGCGACAAGTGCAAGCGCGTGCCGCCCGAGCTTCGTGAGATCGAGCCGGGTCACTTTGTTGCGTGCCACTTCCCCGAGAAGAAGATCGACAGCGAAGGAAATTATCTTTTCAAGCTGCCGAGCATGGAGAAAAAATCGGTCAAGGACCTTGACTGAGTGTCATGGAGGCGCTGCCTGCGCTGCAAACGGGTACTGAAATGATTTGGAAAAGATTGAAAAAGTCTACTCCGGAGCAGGAGCAGGAATTCAGAGACAATCTTGAAAGGGAAGAGATCACCTTCAAAGATAAGCTTGCAATGTGTCTGTCGGCTTTTCTGGTGATCGTGCTGCCGTGTCTTGCGGTGCTTATCGTCCTTGCATTGTTGGTGCTCTGGATGTTCGGCGCTTTCTGACAGTCGAAGTAACGGGCTGTTGAAAACTCAAAATGAGTTTTCAACAGCCCGTTTTGCTGTATTACACTGTATTAGGCGGTATACGCCGCTTTTTTGATGTTCGGCTGATGTGCCGAGCATAAGCTCCGTCCGCCGCAGCGGAAAAGGAGCGTGACTCAACCTGCGGTTTATTGACATACGTCCGTTTTTATGTTATACTATTAATAAACCACGGGAATATTTTTAAATATTTCCCCAACCTATGGGCACCGGTGCGTGTCATAAGTATAACACCTTATAAAAACGGAGGAAGATCAATGGAGAAAAACAAGACCGCAGAAAAATACCTCACGCAGACCGTGACCGCAAAATGGGACATAATATTCGGTGCTCTCGTCGCCGTCGGCGTTATCCTGTTTCTCGTAGGCTGGGGATGGGGCTATTATTTCAGCATTCCCGCGGTGTTCGTCGGTGCGGCAGGGTTCATCCTTGCGCGCTCACAGCGTGTGTCCGACGACGACTATCAGGGGCTGCTCGATCATATCCTGGTTGACAACAGGATAGAAAAGACCGCCAAGCCCGGCGCGCTCATGCTGACGTCGTATGTCATGAAGGACAGCCGGATCGCGCGCGGCATCGACAGGGCGCTGCGCAGCGACATATATTTTATGGCGGAGTTTGGCTTCGGCGGCGGATCGTGCCGCATCGTAACGCACACGGTCGATATCGCAAAAGCAACGGTTGCCGAGAGCAGATATACCGTGCCGGTGGCGGAAAAGCCGAGGATCGAGGCTGAGACCGTTGAAACACGCCTCGGACCTGTGACGCAGAGTTATCTTGTTTTTGATAATGAGAGCATAAGGCTCCCGGTAGACACTTCATCGGCGGATGTCGATGAGGTCATGGCGAAATTCGGGAGATAAAGCACGAAAACGGCAGGCGTCAGTGTTGAAGAACTCAAAATGAGCTTTTCAAAACTGCCGCCTGCCGCATTTTTATTATTGCTTTCGCATTTTTTTGATCTTTTCGGGGTCGGGCGTGACATAAGCCGTCTGGTTCGTGTGATATATCACATATCCCGGACGTGCACCGGCGGGCTTTTTGATGTTCCGCACGGCAGTGTAGTCAACGGCAATGTTGTCGCCGCCCGCGGCGCCCGAATGATATGCCGCTATTTCGGCAGCTTCGGTCATGTCGCGGTCCGGCGCTTCACCGCCGCAGACGAGCACCACGTGCGATCCCGGCACGCCCTTGGCGTGGAACCATATATCCGAGCGGTCGGCACGGCGGAAGGTCAGCTCGTCGTTCTGAAGGTTGTTCCTCCCGCAAAGCACCGTGTAGCCGCCCGAGGTGACAAACTCGGCGGGTACGCTTTTCAGCTTTTTGGGCGGCGGAGTTTTTTGCTTGCCGGCGTAACCCGAGCGCCACAGCTCGTCGCGTATTTCGGCAAGCTCGGCACCTGTTTCGGCGCGCGAGAGTGCGTCGAGCGCCGAACGCACATATTCAAGCTCTATCTCGCCGAGATTTATCTGCTTTGTAAGCTCGCGCTTTGCGGTTTTCGACTTTGCGTATTTTTTGTAAAGGCGCTGCGCGTTTGCGGAGGGCGACAGCCTGCCGTCAAGCTTTACCGTCCGCACGGCAAAGCTGCCGTCATCCTTCATTTCCGAATAGTCGGTCAGCCGTGCGTCGGTGTCACCGCGCTTTATGAGATAAATATTTGCCGTGATCAGGTCTGCGTCGCGGCGGTAATCATCGCCATGCTCGCAGTCGGCAAGCTCGCTCCTCTGCACGTCCAGCTTGCGGCAAAGGCGGCTCTCGGCAGCCTTCATGGTGCGCAAAAGATCGTCGGCACGCGATTTTATCAGTGCGCGCCGGTCACGCTCGCCGTAAAAGGTGTCAAGCAGCTCGCCGAAGCTGCCGTATGTGCGCAATTCGCTCTCGCCGTATTGCAAAAGCGGAAGAAAAGAATATTCGGCGGGCGCGCCGCCCGAATATGCCATAACGGGGGTAAAGCGCTTTTCCTTTATCAACCCGATAACGGCGGAGAATTCGCGCCAGAGCAGATAACCCGAGCACCCGCCGACGGTCGCGTCGGTGCTCCCGGCTGCGCGGAAGGCGATTTCGCGCGCCACGGTCGGTGAGATGCCGAGGTATGTCGCGTTTATGTGCTTTGCAGCCGAGCGCTCGGGAATGCACTCGCCGAGCAGAGCGAGAAATCCGTCGCGCGTTTCGGTGAGCGGGTCGCGCTTGTCCTGTGCCGGCGGCAGCTCGTACTGCATTCCGGGCAGGACCTGACGCAGACGGGACGTGGTGAAGTCCACCTGCCGCATGGCGCCGAGTATTTTGCCGCTGCCGTCGGTAAAAATGAGGTTCGAGTTTTTGCCCATCACCTCGGCGTATATGAATTTTTTGCTGTCGTAGCCCATTTCGTCGCGCCCGTCGAATTCAAGGCGCGCCACGCGTTCAAAGCCCGGCTGCGTCGCGCCGACGAACACCGAGCCGACAAAATGCTTGCGCATCAGCATACAGAGCGTCGGCGGGACGGCGGGATTGTCGGCGGGCTCGGAGGTATACGCCATGCGCGGGTCGTTTGCGCCGCAGCGCATAAACAGGCGGCGAGCGCCGTCGCGTGTGCGCAGACCGAGTATCACGGTGTCGTTCTGCGGTTGATATACCTTGTCGACCCTCGCGCCTGCCGAGCAGCGGTTAAGCTCGTCGATAACTGCGGCGAGCATTCCGGCATCATATGCCATATCAAATGATCCTTTGCTTTTTTATCAGCCGAACATGACGTGATCCACCTCGTCAAGGGAGGGGAACACAAAGTCGGGTTTTTCCGCGACCGAGGCGGCGTCAACGTCGGCGGGTGTGGTCTCGCCCGAGAGAACGAGCACTGCGGTCACTCCGTGCTTTTTGCCGAGGGCGATGTCGGTATAGAGGCGGTCGCCGAATATGCACATTTTCTCGCGTGCGATGCCGGTCGCCTCGCTTATCATCTCGACCGTCTCGCGGTAGGGCTTGCCGAAATATGTCGGAGTCTTGCCTGTCGATGCGGTCACGAACGCGGCAATGGCGCCGCTGTCGGGGATGAAGCCGGTTTCTGTGGGGCAGTTGAAGTCGGGGTGAGTGGAGAGATATTCCGCACCGCCGCGTATGAAGCGGCAGGCGTTGTCGAGCTTCGCGTATGTGAGCGAGGTGTCAAAGCTCGTGACAACGATGTCGGCTTTCTCCTCGCTGCCGTCAAGCATTTTTATGCCCGCGGCGCGGAAGTTCTCGACAAGCTCGTCGGTGCCGACAAGATAAACGCTCTTGCCGGGACGGTGGCGGAGAAGAAATTCTATCGTCACATCGCCCGAGGTCATTATCTCCTCGCGCGTGGGAGAGAAGCCGAGGCGGGTCAGCTTGCCGACATAGAAATCGGTCGTGTGAGAGGCGTTGTTTGTGAAAAACAGCACTCTTTTGCCGTGGGCGCGGAGATTATCGATAAAGCGTATGGCGAAGGGGAAGACGTTATAGCCGAGGTAAATGGTGCCGTCCATATCGAATATGTAGAGTTCTTTTTCGTTAAGTACCGAAGTATCGGGGTTTTTGAAGTCCATTTTGGTTTGTACCTTTCCTGCGCATATTATTACATTATAATTATACCACCGCCTTGACTTTTTTGCAAGATGATGATACAATATTGTTTGCAATACACGCATCGGAGTTGAAAAAATGTCTGATAATTCGGAAAAAAAGATAAATAACATCACTGGCAAAACGATACTCGGCATTGACGTCGGCGGCAGCACGACAAAGATCGTCGGCTTTGCGCCGGACGGCGGGCTCATTTCCCCGATATTCGTCCGCGCGACAGATCCCGTTACCTCCGTTTACGGTGCGCTCGGCAGATTCACGTCCGAAAACGGGCTCGGGCTCGAGGATATCGACCGCGTGATGATGACGGGCGCGGGCTCGGGGTTTGTGGATACTCCGATATACTCGCTCAGATGCCGCAGTGTTACCGAATTCAAAAGCATCGGGTTCGGTGGGCTGTATCTTTCGGGGCTTCCCGAGGCGATCGTTGTCAGCATGGGCACCGGCACGGCGCTGATACACGCAAAGCGTGACGGCAACGGCGCGCTGACCGATTATCTCGGCGGTACCGGAGTCGGCGGCGGCACGCTCGTGGGGCTTTCAAGACGGCTGTTGAATATCGACAACATTACGCACATAGAGCAGCTTTGCGAGGGCGGCGACCTTTCGAACGTCGATCTTCGCGTAAGGGATATATCGCGCGAGGGGCAGTTTACCGGGCTTAACGACAACCTCACCGCCTCGAACTTCGGCAAGCTCAGCGACCTTGCCTCAAAGAGCGATATCGCGCTCGGCATCGTCAATATGGTGTCCGAGACAGTTGCGATGATGGCGATATTCGCCGCGCGCAATTTCGGGCTCAAAGACATCGTTCTCACCGGCAACCTCACCACTATCGCGCCCGTGCGCAGGACATTTGAGGGACTTTGCCAGCCCTTCGGAGTGAATTTCATCATTCCCGAACTTTCGCAATACGGCACCGTTATAGGCGCGGCGCTTCAATAAAGTATCTCCGGACAAAAGTCCGGAGATGTTTTTTATCCGTTATCTTTAGGATTTCGGCTTGCTGCCCGTGATGCAGGCGGCGATAAAGCCGAATATCAGCGCGGCGGCGGTGCCGCCCGACGCTGCGGTAAGTGCGCCTGTAAGCACGCCGAGCAGACCGCGCTCACCTACGGCTTTTTTTATCCCCTTGGCGATGAGAAAGCCGAAGCCCGTGAGGGGAGTCGTTGCGCCGGCGCCCGCAAATTCGGCAAGCGGAGCATAAAGCCCCACGGCTCCCAGCAGCACGCCCGCAACGACGTATGCGACAAGTATGCGCGCCGGAGTCAGCTTTGTTTTGTCGATGAGCACCTGCGCTATCACGCAGAAAATGCCGCCGACAACGAAAGCGCGGAATATATCCATTGCAAATTTCATTATCTTGAGCCTCCCGACGGCGACGTCAGGTGCACGAGATGCGCCACGGCGGGTATCGCCTCGCCTTGCTTGGTGCTCGAGGGGCTCATCATCGCGCCCGTGCCGATAAAAAGAATGTTCTTCAGCATTCCGCTTTTGAGACGGGGCAGCAGATATGCCGCAAGCACTGCCGCCGAGCAGCCGCAGCCCGAGCCGCCGGAGTGTACATCCTGCCGCTCGCGGTCGAATATTATCATGCCGCAGTCGGTGAGAAGCCCCGTGCGCGCCGTTTCCGCACCGGCGACGGCAAGCAGGTCGTGCAGTATCGAGTTGCCCTCAAAGCCGAGGTCGCCGGTCACGATGAGGTCAAAATCGGCGGGCTTTTTGCCGTTTTCGTCAAGATACCGCAGCACGGTGTCCGCCGCCGCGGGAGCCATTGCCGCACCCATGTTGGCGGCGTCTTTTATTCCTTTTTCGACCACAACGCCCGGCATGACGTCGGCAATAAGAGCCGAGGCATCGCCGCACGCCTTTCCGACGATGAACGCACCCGCGCCGGTGACGGTCCACTGTGCCGTAGGCGGGCGCTGGCCGCCGTATTCGAGGGGATTGCGGTATTGCCGCTCGGCCGAGGCGTTGTGAGACGATGTGACCGAGGCTGCGCGGCGGTAAAGCCCCGCGCTGACCGTCATTGCGGCGAGGGTGAGCCCCTCTGCGCAGGTCGAGCACGCGCCGTAAAGCCCGAAATACGGGATGTCGAACTGAAGCAGCCCGTAAGCCGAGCCGACGCACTGATTGAGCAGGTCGCCCGCAAAGACCGCGTCAATGTCCTCCTCGCCGATGCCCAGCTTGCCCGCAGCGCCCGAAAAGACTATGCGCTGCATCTCGCTTTCGGATCTTTCCCACGTTTTCTGACCGAAACGGTCGGTCGGATCCGAAAAATCAAAAAGATCGCCGAGCGGCCCCTCTTTTTCTTTTTTGCCGACCGCGCTTGACGCCGCAAGTATCGCCGCGCCGAGGGTTTTTACCGTGCCGCCTTTTTTTCTGCTCATGTCATACCGCCTTTGCCGTCCGCCGAAGCAAAAACGGCGGAACTTTTTCATTACGGCTATATTTTTTACCTTTTCGTATTGATTTATACCTTGCGAAATGGTAAAATGAATGGCGGATATAATACCGGACATATCCGGGAAAGGTGAGTTGCAATATGAAAAACACAGTTATCGAAAACGGCACGCTGCGCGCGGAGATATCGCCCGTCGGCGGCGAGATACAGTCTCTCGGCAGGATAGAGGACGGCAAATTTATCGAATACTTCTGGCAGGGACTGCCCGAATACTGGAGCGGGCGTTCGCCGCTGCTCTTTCCGATAGTCGGCAGGCTTCGCGGCGGCGCTTATACCTACAAGGGCAAGAAATATGAGATGCGCTGCCACGGTTTTGCGCCGCGCCTTGAGCATAAGATCACGAAAACGTCGGAGAGCAGTGCCGAGACGGTGCTTGAGGAAAGCCCGGAGTCTCTGGCGCAGTATCCCTTCGGCTTCCGCTTTACCCAGACGCTTACTCTTGACGGCAATACTCTGCACATAAAGATAAAAGCTGTCGCAAAGGACGAGCTATGGTGCGCCTTCGGCGGTCATCCGGGCTTTGTGCTGCCCGATGCGGACGGCGGCGTTACCGATTTTGACAGCCTTTATGTGCGCGTTAACGACAAAAAGGCGCCCGAGAGAATGATCTTCTCGGACACCTGCTTTGTCACCTCCGAAAGGCAGCCGTTCCCGCTTGACGGTGAGGGCAGATTCAAGCTCACCCATCACCTGTTCGATGACGACGCCGTTGTGCTCTGCGGTGTGAAATCCGCAACTCTCGGTTCTACGGTATCGCCGAGAAGCGTTACGGTAACGAGCCCCGACGCAAACTATTACGGCTTCTGGCAGACGCGTTACAGCGACAGCGCGCCATTCCTCTGCCTTGAACCGTGGCAGGGCATCCCGTCGCGCGACGGAGACGACACGGTGTATGACGATCTGACGCGCCGTGAGGGTATGTATCACCTCATGCCCGGCGAAAGCGCGGGATTTGAGTTTGATATAACGCTTGAATGACTCTCAGCGGACGAAGTGCGTGATGATCTCTGAGATGAGCACCACGGCGCAGCATGACACGGCGACGGGGAAGAGCCCCGCGCCGAACCATGCGGCGACGACGCCGACGATGAGGGCGATAACGCCCGCTATCGGGTTCCCCGCGGCATCAACGATCGCCGGAAAGGTCATGACCGCAAGCGTCACATACGGGACGTAGTAAAGAAACGAGCGCAGAAAGTGGTTTGTGATCTTTTTGCGGATAAGTGTCATCGGCAGCACGCGCACGGCAAACGTCACTGCCGCCATTACGAGAATGTATACATAAACATTGTGTTTCATTGTTTCTCGTCCTCGCTTTCGGAGCGCGGGAAGAGCAGCGCAGCCGCCGACGCTATTATGAGCGTGAGGATGACGGTGCGCGTTCCCTCGGATATTGCTGACACCAGGGGCAGCCGCGACATGGCAAACGATGCGGCAAAGGACACTGCCACCGTGCCGCAGATAACGCGGTCGCGCCTTGCCGGAGGAATGATTATCGCAAGGAACATTCCGTAAAGCGCAACGCCGAGCGCGGTCACGACCGCGTCGGGCAGTATGCTCCCCGCGGCTGTGCCGAGTGCGGTCCCCGCAGCCCAAAGCGGCACCGATACGAGCATTGCGCCGTATGTATAGGCGGGTTCAAGTGCGCCGGGACGCGCCATGGCGATGCCGAAAAGCTCGTCGGTCGTGTCAAAACCCATTATGAGGCGGTGAACGGTGCGCGTGTCGGGCGAAAAGCGCTGGCTCATGGCGCAGCTCATAAGTATGTAGCGCGCGTTTGCGACAAGAGTGATAGCCGCCATCTCGATATACGACGCGTTTGCGGCGATAACGGTAAAGCCCGCATATTCGCCGGCAGAGGCGTTGCAGAGAAGACTGGCGAGCGTTGCGGCGGTGACGCTGAGTCCCGCGGCGCGCGCGGCGATGCCGAGAGAAAACGCAACGGCAAAATATCCGAGCCCGATGGGCATACCGTCGCGCATTCCCTCGCGGAAGATGCGTTTGATCTCAGTTTTTGTTTTCTTCATTTTAAATATTATCCGGTGAGTATTTGACACTATTATAGCACACGCGGCACCGGAAGTAAATCGTTATATTTCACCGAAAAAACGGCTGAAAAGCAGCCGTTTCGGAGTACTTTTTATAGGAGACGGCTCATGAACAACAATAATATAAACAAGGGGCTCTTTGATTTCATCGGCGCATCGCCAACGGCGTTTCATTCCGTGGCAAACGCCGCAAAAATGCTTGAGGCTGCGGGCTTTTCCGAGCTTTGCGAGAGCGGCGAATGGCAGCTCTCTGCGGGGGAGGGCTATTATGTGACCCGCAACGGATCGTCGCTGATAGCGTTCCGGTTTCCCGAGGGCGACTTCAACGGATATATGATGACAGCCGCGCACGGCGACAGCCCCGCGTTCAGGATCAAAGAGAACGCGCTGCTGGACGGTAAGGATTATGTCCGCTTTTCGACCGAAAAATACGGCGGAATGCTCTGCTCGAGCTGGATGGATCGCCCGCTGTCGGTCGCGGGCCGCATAACTGTGCGCACTGCCGACGGCATTGAGATAAAGAACGTAGATCTGCGCGAGCCTGTGGCGATAATACCGAATGTTGCGATACACATGAACCGCAACGCAAATGACGGCGCGTCCTTCAACGCTGCGGTGGATATGCTGCCGCTTTACTGCCTCGGCGGCGACGGAACGGAAACGCTCCGGGCGCGTGTGGCTGCTGCTGCCGGCGTTGACGAAAAGGATATACTCACTACCGACATCTCGGTCTACAACACGCAGGCGGGAGTTGAGTGGGGCACGCTTATCTCCGCGCCGAGACTCGACGACCTCCAGTGCGCGTATGCGTCGCTTTGCGCCTTCATCTCCGCGTGCGGAGAGGGGATGACCGCTGCCTCCGTGCCGGTGTACTGCCTCTTTGACAACGAGGAAGTCGGCAGCCAGACAAAGCAGGGCGCGGCATCCACCTTCCTTTCCGACGTGCTTGAGCGCGTGAGCGCCGCGGCGGGGCTTGACCCCGCGGGGCATCGCAGACACATCGCAAACAGCTTCCTTGTTTCGTGCGACAACGCTCACGCCGTGCATCCCAACCATCCCGAATTTGCCGACCGCAACCATTCGGTGTACATGAACCGCGGCATTGTGATAAAGTACAACGCAAATCAGCGCTATACCTCCGACGCTGTGTCGGCAGCGCTCTTCCGCCTTGTCTGTGAGGCTGCGGATGTGCCGGTGCAGTACTATGCCAACCGTGCCGACATGCCCGGCGGCTCGACGCTCGGCAATATCGCAAACACTCAGGTGTCGCTGAATACCGTTGATATCGGTCTTGCACAGCTTGCGATGCATTCGTCGTTTGAAACTGCGGGCGCACTCGATACCGACTTTCTCTGCCGCGCGCTCGCGGAGTTTTTCGGCAGAAGCCTCGTCTTTTGCGGGGGCGGAAAGTACACTCTCGGATAAGGCTGTGCATTGTGACCGAAAATATGCGCTTGCGACGCCGTGGATTTTTGCATAAAAAAGCCGATTTTTTTCGGATTTGACTTGTACTCTGACGGTTTTTATGATAAAATATTCAGTTGTGTGGTTTTTGCGCTGCGCTGCGTCGAAAAGACGTGCGGAGCGACGAAAATGAAACACGGCGATAAATAAATTGCATATTTGAAGGGATGTGAGCTTTTGACTAAGTACATTTTTGTTACCGGAGGAGTCGTCTCCGGACTCGGAAAAGGAATTACGGCGGCGTCGCTCGGGCGCCTTCTGAAGGAGCGCGGTCTCAAGGTAGCGGCTCAGAAGCTCGATCCTTATATAAACGTCGACCCCGGTACGATGAGCCCTTACCAGCACGGTGAGGTCTATGTCACCGAGGACGGCGCCGAGACCGACCTTGACCTCGGTCACTATGAAAGATTCATCGACGAGGACCTCAACAAGTATTCGAACCTGACGACGGGCAAGGTCTATTCGAACGTTCTGCACAAGGAGCGCCACGGCGAATACCTCGGCAGCACGGTGCAGGTCATACCTCACATTACGAATGAGATAAAGGATTTCATCTACCGCGTCGGTAAAAAAACCAATGCGGATGTGGTCATCACCGAGGTCGGCGGCACGACCGGCGACATTGAGAGCCGTCCTTTTCTTGAGGCGATAAGACAGGTGGGGCGCGAGGTCGGACGCGAAAATTCGATCTACATCCATGTCACGCTCGTGCCGTATCTGCACGCGTCGGGCGAGCATAAGTCAAAGCCGACGCAGCATTCGGTGCAGGAGCTTCAGGGAATGGGCATTTCGCCCGACATAATCGTCCTCCGTTGCGACGAGCCTATCGAGGACGAGGGTATGTTCTCAAAGATAGCGCTGTTCTGCAACGTGAGCCCCGAGTGCGTTATTGAAAACGTAACGCTGCCGGTGCTTTACGAGGCGCCACTGATGCTTGAAAAGTCAAATATTTCGGATATCGTATGCCGTAAGCTCGGCATAGAGGCGAAAAAGCCCGACCTCTCGGAGTGGGCGGAGCTTGTCGAGCGCATACGCGGCTGCAGCGATACGGTAAAGATCGCGCTTGTCGGCAAATACGTTCAGCTTCACGACGCATATCTCTCGGTCGCCGAGGCGCTGCACCATGCGGGGTACAGCTACGGCAACAAAGTGAAGATAGATTGGATCGACTCCGAAACGCTTACCGCCGACAATATCGACAGCGTTCTCGGCTCTGCCGACGGCATTCTGGTGCCGGGCGGTTTCGGCAGCCGCGGCATTGAGGGCATGATACTTGCGGCACGCTATGCGCGCGAGAAGAATGTTCCGTATTTCGGCATCTGCCTCGGTATGCAGATCGCCGTTATCGAATATGCGCGCGATGTGCTAGGCTGGAGCGACGCCGATTCGCGTGAATTCAACGAGAATTCCTCTCACCGTGTTATCGACTTTATGCCCGGTCAGAACGACGAGATCGACAAGGGCGGCACGCTTCGTCTCGGCAGCTATCCCTGCCACATAGTCGCGGGCACCGAAATGGAAAAGTGCTACGGCACAGGGCTTATCCGCGAGCGTCACCGTCACAGATATGAGTTCAACAACGAGTACCGCGCCGAGCTTGAGGCGGCGGGACTCAGGATATCCGGCACCTCACCCGACGGCAGGCTCGTCGAAACGGTCGAGGTCCCGGGCGAGTACTTCCGTGTAGGCGTGCAGTTCCATCCGGAATTCAAGAGCCGTCCCAACCGTCCTCATCCGCTTTTCCTCGGCTTTGTGGGCGACGCTGTAAAGCACCGCGACGGAAGAAAATAAAACCGTTCAAAATTTAATTCAGGGAAGGTATAAAACAATGTTAACAGCAATCGTAGGCATCAACTGGGGCGACGAGGGCAAGGGCCGTATGGTCGATCTGCTCTCCGCCGACTATGACGTGGTCGTCCGTTATCAGGGCGGCAACAACGCCGGACACACTGTGGTGAACGACAAGGGAAAGTTTATTCTCAACCTCCTCCCCTCGGGCATTCTTCGCGAGGGCACTGTCAATGTCATGGGCAACGGTATGGTCATAGACCTTGAGCACCTCTTCGGTGAGGTCGGACGTCTCCGCGAGGCGGGAATATCCATCACCCCCGAAAATCTCAAGATCAGCGATCGCGCTACGATCTGCCTGCCTTATCACAAGCAGCTCGACATCCTTGAAGAGGACAGACTCGGCGACGCCAAGTTCGGCTCGACCCGCCGCGGCATCGGTCCCGTATACGGCGACAAGTATATGAAAAAGACCGTCCGCATGGGCGACCTCAGACACCCCGAGGCGCTGAAGAAGAGACTTGTCGGTCTTTGCGAGTGGAAGAACCTGCTCGTTCACAACGGCTACGGCGCCGATCCCATCGATCCCGAGGCTATATATGAGTGGCTGATGAAGTTCGGCGGTCCCTTTGTCGATCATATCACCGACACCACGGTATATCTCAACAGCGCGGTAAAGGCGGGCAAGTCGATCATGTTCGAGGCTCAGCTCGGCGCGCTCCGCGATATCGACTTCGGTATCTTCCCGTACACCTCTTCCTCCTCCACCATTGCTGCATACGCTCCCATCGGCGCTGGCATTCCCGCACAGAAGCTTGACAGCGTTGTCGGAATCATGAAGGCATACTCCACATGTGTCGGCGCGGGTCCCTTCACCTGCGAGCTGTTCGGCGATGAGGGCGAGGCTCTCCGCCGCGCCGGAAACGAATACGGCGCAGCGACCGGACGTCCCCGCCGTGTCGGCGGCTTTGACGTTGTTGCATCGAGATACGGCATCATGATGCAGGGCGCGACCGAGATCGCTCTCACCAAGCTCGATGTGCTTTCCTTCCTTGACCGCATCCCCGTGTGCGTCAAGTACGATGTGAACGGCACCCTCACCACCGATTTCCCGACCGGCGAGGAGCTTGACATCGCAAAGCCGGTGTATGAGTATCTGCCCGGCTGGAAGTGCGATATCTCCGGCTGCCGCAGCTTTGACGAGCTGCCCGAGGCTGCCAAGGATTATATCCGCTATATCGCAAAGGCTACCGATTCCAACATCAAGTATGTATCGGTCGGCGCCGGACGCGACGAATATCTGACAATCGACTGATTAAGGTCTTACGCAATACAAACGGCAGCAGCCGCAGCGCCATTGGCGCTGCGGCTGCTGCCGTTTGCTTGTATATCGTTATCTGCGCTTTCTGCGGACGGTGCAGGCGCCCGCAAGCGTGATGAGCGCGACGGGCAGAAGCGCAGTGAGTGCCGAGCCGCAGCCCTTTTTGGCGGGTTCCGTCTCGGGCGCTTCGGTGACGGGGAGAGTCGTCTCCTCGGGCGCGGGATCGGTGTCGGCAGGAGATGCTTCGATGTTGTTGAGCGTCATATACTGCTCTGCGATCCACTTTTCGAATATAGGCTCGACCATGTTCATGCCGTCGGTGTTGAGGTGGCTGACATCGTTCGAGGCGATCGCATATTTTGTGCGGCACTTGACGTCGGACATATTGATGCCGGTAAACTGTTCATCTGCGGCGTAGAGGCAAACGACCTTCTTGTCGTTCTTTTCGTTCTGATAATATTCGGCAAGACCCTTCAGCGTGTCGGCATATGCGTTGTTGTTGCCGAGATATCCGGTCTCGGATTTGTGGCTCCACGGGGTGACGAGCACGATAAGGGCATCCGGATTGTTCTTTCTTATCTTTGCGATAATGGTGTTGAACGCACCGGTGAATTCGCGGATGTTGGTGCTGTCGTTTTTGCCGAAGGGAACGTTGAAGTGGCGGTCGTTGCGTCCGCCCTCAAGAATGTAAATGTCGCCTCCGTCGGGCAGCTCGGAGCAGCGTGTCGCCATAGGGGGAGAGTTTTCGGCACGTCCCTGGCACTCCGCAACGGTGTTGCCGCCGATGCCGTAGTTGTGGTAGGTCATGCCGTACTTGTTGCCGAGCAGGTTGACCCATGTGAGATGCTGACCTATGGCAGAGCCGCCGAAGTAGCTGTCGCCTATGGCATACATTTTAAGTCCCTCGAGTGCGCGGTAATACTGCTCGCATTCGCCGATCAGCCATTCCGCGGCTTCGGCATCGGATGAGAACTCAGACACATTGCGTGACTTATAGGTATCGTTTTTTACTATCTCGCCGCTGCCGGTATAGAGCATTGCCTGGCAGAAGCGGAACTTTGAATAGGTGTTTGCGTGAGTCATCAGCTCGTCGCCGCCGACATAAAGAATGTCGGACACGCGGACGGGCAGACCGCGCACAGCCTCGTCGAGCAGGCGCATGGCGGTATCAAAGCTGCCGTTGTACGCAACGACGATCGCGCGTCCGGTCGCTTTGCCCGCAAAGTACTCTGCAATCTTTCCGTCAGGAGAGATGTCGAATATGAGCGGATACTGCTTGCCGTCATCCGAGGTGTAGGGGAGCCAATATCTGAATTCGGTCTTACTGCCTGAGGCGTCGGTATAGCTGCCGTCCGAAAGTCCGGGTGTCAGCTTATCCTTGACGGTGACAGAAAAGTCGGAAGGCTCGGTGATGTATACAGGCTGGTATATCGGCTCTTCGTTCTGATACTGCGGTGCGCTGAGGAAGCAAAGACGTATGTTTTCGTTGTCCTCTGTCGTTGTGTAATAGTACATACGGTATTTGTCGTCAAGCTCGGCGCTCGGGCAGTCACAGCCGTTGAGGTAGGGCTTTGACTGGTCGAATACCCAGTTCGAGCCGACCTTTTTCCAATGCGAAACGATAAGGGCGCTCGTTGAGGCATATTTGCCGCTCTTGTAGTCGGTAAAGGACTGGTCAAAGAAGTACACGGTCGTGCCCGCCTTAGGCACGGTTATGACGTCGGTGTAGCTGTATGTCGAGCCGGAGGACGCGGCTATCTGGAAGCGGCGTGTGGCGTGGTACTGCGAGCCGATATATCCGCGGTTCCACTTCACCTCAAGCTCCTTGCCTATGAGCTTTGCGCCGGTCAGCGCGCTGCGCAGCTCGGCATTGGGCCAGTCGGTCTTTTGTACCGTTGAGGCGGTGCCTTTCTTGTCGGTCTGCTTCCATGTGACCTCCACGGGGGCTTCGATATCAACAGACTTATAATATTTCTTCGGGCGGCAGCAGAGGCGTATCACCTCGTTGTCGCGCTCGGTGACGTATGTATAGGTGCTGCCGTTCTTTACGAGCGTGTTCAGTGCATCAAATCCGACGTCGTAGACATAAAGCCCGTCCGCCTCGGTGTAGCGCGTAAAGGCATTGTAGTTGCTGTTGGCGGTGTCGTTTATGGTGAAGCTGATCTCGGTGCCCTTTTTGGGTATGCGGATCAGGTTCGAAACGGCATAGCTGTCTGTTGATGAGGCGGAGTAGAGCTTGACCTCCTTGGCAGAGCCGTTGGTGTTTGAAGCCGATGAGGCATAGCCGCACATCCACTTTATACCTTCGATCTTGCCGCTGTCGGCGAGCACGCCGGTGAAGTCGCATTCGGCGAGAAGCTTTTTCGTGCTTTTTTCATTGGTTTCTTCGGCGTATACAGTCGGCTTGGGATCGACCGCCTTGATGCAGATGCGTATCGACTCGTTGTCGCGGTCGGTGACGTATTCATACTGCATTCCGCTGCCGCCCTTTGCCTGGGCTACCCACGGATATGAGCCGGTCGCCATAACGGTCGCGCCTGTTTCGTCAAATACCCAGTCGCTGCCCGACTTTTTCCAGGTCGAAAAGACGCTCACCGAGTTTGTCGGCGGAGCCGAGGTAGTGAACGTGACCTTGGTGCCTGCCTTCGGCAGTGTTATCACGTCGGTGTAGAGCCAGTTGGTATTGCCCGAGACCACCGTGTTTTTGTTGGTGTTCGTGCGCGATCCCACATATCCGCTGTTCCACTTGACTTCAAGCGCCGTCTTTTCGGCAAACACCGACAGAGAAAGCGCCGGAATGAGCGAGAGCAGCATGATGCCTGCGAGGAGCGCGGAGAAAATTCTCTTCATACTCATGATAAAGATCCTTTCATAGTTGTAAAAACGGTGCTGCTGCTTGCGCAGCAGCACCGAAAAAAGGGTAGCTTATACTCAGTTCTTCTTGTGAGCGATAGCAGCCTGCGCAGCGGCAAGTCTTGCGATCGGTACTCTGAAGGGAGAGCAGGAAACGTAGTCAAGACCGATCTTGTCGCAGAATGCAACAGAGGACGGGTCGCCGCCGTGCTCGCCGCAGATGCCCACGTGGAGCTTCGGGTTAGAGGCACGACCGAGCTTGATCGCCATTTCCATAAGTTTGCCGACGCCGACCTGGTCGAGCTTGGCAAAGGGATCGTTCTCGTAGATCTTGGTGTCGTAGTAAGCGGTAAGGAACTTGCCCGCGTCGTCACGGGAGAAGCCGAAGGTCATCTGGGTGAGGTCGTTGGTGCCGAAGCAGAAGAAGTCTGCATCCTTGGCGATCTCATCGGCAGTGAGAGCGGCTCTCGGGATCTCGATCATGGTACCGACTTCGTACTTGAGGTCGGAGCCTGCTGCCTTGATCTCCTCATCGGCGGTCTCGACAACGGTCTTCTTGACGAACTTGAGCTCCTTGTCGTCGCCCACGAGCGGGATCATGATCTCGGGCACGATCTTCCAGTCGGGGTGCTTGCGGCTCACGTTGATAGCGGCACGGATGACAGCACGGGTCTGCATCTTTGCAATCTCGGGGTAGGTCACGGTCAGGCGGCAGCCGCGGTGACCCATCATCGGGTTGAACTCGTGGAGAGAAGCGATGATGTTCTTGATCTTCTCAACGCTCTTGCCCTGTGCGGCGGCAAGCTCTTCGATGTCCTTTTCCTCGGTGGGAACGAACTCGTGAAGCGGGGGATCAAGGAAGCGGATGCAGACGGGGCAGCCTTCAAGAGCCTCATAGAGAGCCTCAAAGTCGCCCTGCTGATAGGGCATGATCTTGGCGAGAGCAGCTTCTCTTTCCTCAACGGTGTCGGAGCAGATCATCTCGCGGAACGCAGCGATCCTCTCGGGATCGAAGAACATATGCTCGGTGCGGCAGAGGCCGATACCCTCGGCACCCAGCTCGCGGGCTTTCTTTGCATCGCGGGGAGTGTCGGCGTTGGTGCGGACACCCATGCGGCGG